>JADMIO011583375.1_pt1 | contig 69624 bp, 21 predicted proteins | sample 8958161 | NCBI WGS metagenome assembly JADMIO01 (sample SAMN16585339, study PRJNA669376) | soil metagenome | isolation source: Crop rotation soil | place: USA: Cullars Rotation, Alabama | collected 2011 | reverse complement strand
GCCGCGACTTCAAGTCACGTGAATTCCAAGCTTCGGATCCCACTGTGCTGGAAAGTCCGATCTCTTCATGCCGGCGACGATCACGCGCCTGCTGGATCTATTCGAGACGTTGCTCGGCATCGTGGTCCAGGAATCCGAAGCGAGCCTCGAAAAGTTGGTTGAGATGCTCACTCAAGCCGATCGCGCGCGATTATCAGATAAGGGAAAAGAACTCGAAGAGATCGGATCCAGCAGTTTGAAACGCGCGAAACGTCGCGCTGTCACGACCAATATCTAATCCTGAAAATCCTGAAATCTTGTTAGAAACTCTCTCTTCCACCTCAGACGTTTACATGATTTCACGATTTACAGAATTATCAAGATGGAAAACAAAGTAATTGAAGGCTATCGGCTGTCGCCGCAACAGCAACGTCTCTGGCAGTTGAGTAAGCAGGACGGTGCTGAAAGGTACTGCGCCCGTTGCGAGTTTATGCTCGATGGAGAGCTCGGCGTCGATAAATTGCAGATCGCGTTTCGTGACGTCGTGGCGCGTCATGAGATTTTGCGGACGCGTTTGGAGATGTTTCCGGGGATGAAGTTGCCGCTCCAGGTCATCGACGAGGACGTTAACGCGGCGATCGAGATGGAGCTTTTGCCGCTCGCGCCAAACAGGCATCTGCTGTCTTTCAGTCTGCCGGTGTTTTGCGTAGACCGTCCAAGCTTGCGCAATCTGATGAAGGAGCTGGCCCAGTCGTACGCAGGGAAGGTTGAACACGAGCCGATGCAGTATGCAGACTTCGCCGGGTGGCAGAATGAATTGCTCGAATCTGCCGAGGCTGAAGTCGGAAAGCTGTACTGGCGCAAACACGACTTGACGGAAACGGCGGCGTTGAAGCTTCCGTTCGAGCGTTCTTCTGCTTCAAGTGCAATCGATTCACTGGAACAGACGATTGAGTTTGCTGCGATCGATGAAGAAATCCTGCTTGCAGCAATGTATACGTTGCTGTGGCGACTCGCAGGCCAAACGGATTTGCTGATAGGTGTCGCCCACGATGGTCGCAGGTACGAGGAACTCAATAGTGTAATCGGTCCGGTTGCGAAGTATCTGCCTGTTGCTTGTGCCGTCGACGATATTCCATTTTCACAGTTTGTTCAGCGCGTACGTGAAGTTTCCGAGGAAGCTCGACAGTGGCAGGACGTATTTACTTACGAGTCAGACGAGTTCATGCCATTCATGTTCGAGTACAGCGAAGCGCCTGAACCCTACCAGATTGGCGATCTCCAGTTTTCGATGTACAAGGAGGAAGTTCATCTTGATCGATTCAAGATCAAGTTGTCGTGCGTACGAGAGCCGGAGACGCTCAAGTTGCAGTTTTACTTCGATACGAAGTACTACGATACAACTGCAATCGCATCTCTCTCCGATCAATACATCACTTTACTGAACAGCGTCGTTGCTCAACCTGACGCTAACCTTGCCAGCTTAAATCTTCTCAGCGACGCCCAGCGGCAACGTCTGTTAGTCGAGTGGAACAACACCAGCGCGACTTACTCACTGGATTACTGCTTGCACGAGCTGTTCGAAGCGCAAGTGAAACGCACCCCTGGCAACACGGCCGTCATTTATCAGGACACGAAGCTCACTTACACCGAGTTGAACGAGCGCGCCAATCAGCTCGCACAGCAACTGCGCAACAGCGGTGTCGGGCCGGAGACAATCGTCGGCGTAATAATGGACCGCTCTCTCGAAATGGTGATCGCGCTGTTAGGAGTAATGAAAGCCGGTGGCGCATATCTCCCATTAGATCCAACGTATCCCGAAGAACGACTCAAGTTCATCATCGAAGACGCGCAGCCGAAGGTGATCCTGACCGCAGATAACTACGAGCAGAACCGGGGATCAGATCCGGATCTAATCTATGGCTCTGATCCGCGTCATCCGTGTTACGTAATTTACACCTCGGGTTCTACAGGAAAGCCAAAAGGCGTGATGGTCCCACACCGCGGCATCTGCAATCGACTGTTGTGGATGATCAACGCCTTCGACTTCAAGCCTACGGATCGCTTTCTGCAAAAGACGCCATTCACTTTCGATGCCGCCGGTTGGGAGTTCTTCGTATCGCTATTGATCGGCGCGCAAGTCGTCATCGCCGAGCCCGGCGGACACCAGGACACTACTTATCTCGTCAGCGCGATTGCAGAACACGAGATCACGGTGCTGCAACTCGTCCCCTCAATGTTGCAGATCGTGTTGGAAGAGCCGGGTATCGAGAATTGTCACACCCTGCGCCATGTGTTTTGCGGCGGCGAAGCGCTGCCCGGCAGTTTGCACACGCGCTTCCACAGCCGGCTCAAGTGTGAGCTGCACAATCTCTATGGTCCAACTGAATACTCGATCGATGCGGCCTGCTGGCCTTCGCAGCCCGCCACCTTCGAGCGCACCGTGCCGATCGGCCGTGCACTCAGCAACACGCAATTATACGTACTCGATCGGAACCACAACCTCGCGGCTGTGGGCATCACTGGCGAGTTGTTCATCGGCGGCAGCGGACTCGCGCGCGCTTATCTGAATCGACCCGCGCTGACTGCGGAACGATTTGTGCCCCACTGCTTCTCGACCGAGCCGGGCGCGCGTCTTTATCGTACCGGCGATCTCGTGCGCTATATGCCGGATGGAAATCTTGAATTCGTCGGGCGCGTGGACCATCAGGTGAAGGTGCGTGGCTTCCGTATCGAGCTTGGTGAAATCGAAGCAGCGCTGTGTCGCCATCCGCAAGTGCGCGAAGCGATCGTGGTGGCGCGTGAAGATGGCGAGAAGCGGCTCGTGGCCTATGTCGTTGGCGATTTGGAAGCCGCGACCAGTGAGTTGCGCGCGTTTCTGAGACAAAGCCTGCCGGAATACATGATCCCCGCTGCTTTCGTCGTGCTCGATAAGCTGCCGCTGTTGAGCAACGGCAAGGTAGATCGGAAACGCTTGCCCGAGACGCAGACGAGTCGTCCGTCACTCGCAGACACATATGCGCCGCCAGTGACCGAAGCGGAGCGAGTGCTGGCCGGCATCTGGAGTGAAGTGCTGCGGATGGAGCAGGTCGGCATACACGACAACTTCTTCGAGCTCGGTGGTGACTCGATTCTCAGCGTGCAGATCATCACGCGCGCGCGCCAGGCCGGAGTGCATGTCACCGCGAAGCAGGTTTTTCATCGCCAGACGATTGCGGAGCTCGCGGCTGTGGCCACTTACAACGCGCCGCAGAGTCAGGTAACGCAGGCCGAAGTCGTAGGACAAGTCGAGTTGACGCCGGCGCAGCATGAGTTCTTCAGGCAAGAGATCGTGGAGCCGGCGCATTGGAACATGGCGTTCATGATCGGTGTCGCAGATGAGGTCGACGTCGCCGCTTTGCGTAATGCTGTCGCTAAAGTGTTGCGCCATCACGACGCTTTGCGAAATCGTTTTGAACGACTGGCGGATGGTGAATGGCAGCAGTGGTGTGCTGCAGATTTTGAAACGCCATTTGTTGAAGTAGATCTTAGTGAAGTTGTAGACGCGGAATTACGCGACTCGATCGAGACAGCAGCAGGAGAGTGGCAGAAGAGTTTGGATCTTGAGAAGGGGCCACTGCTGCGAGCGGTGTACTTCAAGTTGGGCGGCGATCGTGGCGCGCGGCTGTTGCTTGTTGTTCATCATCTCGTGATGGACGCGGTCTCGTGGCGGATTCTTTTGGAAGACTTGCAGACCGCGTACCTGCAGCACGAATTGCAACCGAAGACTACTTCGTATCAGCAGTGGGCGCTCAAACTACATGCTTATGCGTCGAGCGCAGATGTGCAGCAAGAAGTTGAATACTGGACAGACGAGCGCCGCTCGCGCGTGCAGCGATTGCCGGTGGACCAGGAAGGAAGAAACCTCGAAAGCACTACGGCATGGGTCCGAAACAAGCTCTCGAAAGAGTTAACCGAATCACTACTGCACACAGTGCCGCGTGCTTACAACACGCAGATCAATGAAGTGTTACTAGCCGCCCTGGCCGGCGCGCATCAACGCTGGAGTGGTGAGCGACTACTCGTCGTAGACGCAGAAGGACACGGACGCGAAGCATTGTTTGACGATGTGGATCTGACACGAACAGTCGGGTGGTTCACGTCTATTTATCCGGTGCTACTTGAGCTCCCGTCAGGAAATGACTATGGCGAACGTCTGAAAAGTATCAAAGAGCAGGTGCGGCGCGTAAGCCACGGCGGCGTCGGTTATGGAGTGCTGCGTTATCTCAGCCCCAATGAGAAAATACGACGACAATTAACCGCACAGCCCCAGTCGGAAATCAGTTTCAACTACCTCGGACGCTACGATCAGGCGACGAGCGAGATCGCGGAAGCAGGCTTGTTTCGCGCTGCCTCAGAACGGCCTGGACCACTCCGAGCAGGCGCGGCCGAGCGTCTGTACAAGTTGCAGCTCATGTGCAGCGTCGTTGGTGGCGAGTTGCAGATCAGTTGGGAATACAGCACTGAGATTCATCACGCAGAAACCGTTACCCGACTCGCCACTATTTATTTAGCAGAACTGGAGCGACTAATTCGTCACTGCCAAAGCCCGGAAGCCGGCGCTTTCACTCCTTCCGATTTCCCTGAAGCGGAATTAACACAGCCACAGCTTGACGAGTTGATCGCGTCGCTGTCGCTGTCACACAATCCAAAGAAAGAGATTGAAGCGATCTATCCGCTCTCGCCATTGCAGGAGGGATTACTCTTTCACAGTGTTTACGACGATTCCTCGAACATGTATGTGTCGCACCTGAGCTGCACGCTCAGTGGAGAGCTCGACATCGCGGCTTTCAAGCGTGCCTGGGAGCGAGTCGTCGAGCGCCACGATGTTTTGCGGACGATGTTTGTTTGGGAAGGTTTAGCCAAACCGCTTCAAGTGGTGCGGCAACATGTCGATTCGCCGTGGATTGAACACGACTGGCGTCACTACTCAGCCGCTGAGCAGCAGCAACGTCTGGAGACTGAAGATCGTGGTTTTGATCTACTGAAAGCGCCGCTGATGCGTTTAACCCTGATCAGAACGGGTGAAGACAGTTACCAGTTCAGTTGGAGCCATCATCACTTGCTCATGGATGGCTGGAGCGCGATGCGGATCACGGGAGAAGTTTTCAAGTTTTACGAAGCCTTCGCGGGTGGTGAGGAGTTACAGTTGCCGAACACCCTCGCGTATCGCGACTACATCGCGTGGTTGCGCGAACAGGATCTCAAAGAAGCAGAAAACTTCTGGCGACAAACACTCGCAGGTTTTACGTCGCCGACGCCAATCGGTGGGCTCACCTCGTCAGCAGCCAAACGAGATTACGCGTCACAAGAGCTAATAATCCCCGCCGCGTTGACACAGAACCTGGAGACGCTGGCCCATGAACAGCAACTGACCTTGAATACTCTCTTGCAGGGCGCGTGGGGATTGTTGCTGAGCCGGCACAGTGGTCGAGATGATGTTCTCTTCGGCGGAACCGTCTCGGGACGACCGGCGGAACTGCCGGGTGTAGAGAATGTCGTCGGACTTTTTATCAACACGTTGCCGGTGCGAGTGCAGGTGAAGAAGGGCGAAGCGCTGCTGCCGTGGTTGAAGGATTTGCAGGAGCAGCAGCTCGATGCGCGGCAATATGAATACACGCCGCTGGTGCGGCTGCACGAGTGGAGCGAGTTGCCGCGTCATGCGCCGTTGTTTGAGAGCATCTTTGTTTTCGAAAACTTTCCGGTCGATGTGTCGTTTGGTGAGCGCAGCAGCAAGCTCAGAATTCGTGACGTTCGGTTTGATATCGAAGTTAACTATCCGCTCGCGTTCGTGATCAAGCCTCGAACTTCGTCGCCGCGGCTGGAGCTGATCTACGACCGTACGCGTTTCGATAAAGTTTATATCGAGATGATGCTGCGTCACGTCGAGACGCTTTTGACCAGCATGGTCGCGAATCCCGGCGCGTTGCTCGATGAGTTGCAAATGGAACACGCAGAAGCAGCGGCCGCCGCGCCTGACCTGAGTAAGAGCTTCTCGTTTTAGACTCCTAAACAAAATTTCTCACGCAGCGGCGCAACGAGCGTCACGCATCGTTGAGCTCCCGTTGCGCCGCTGCGTGAGAAACCTTTTTTAAGAAACCCATGAATACCAAACTGGATTGCATTGTCATCGGGTATAACGAAGTACCTTTCAACCGTTACGAGCAGTTTCTGCACACGTACGGGGAAGATTCCGAGGCGTACCGCGATCTGAAGTTCAGTTTCGTCAATCTCGACGGCAATAAACTCGATTACCCCGGACTGCTGAACCACGTGCGTAGTCTTGCCGGCAAGAACGGCGAAGAGCTGAAGTCAGGCGACATTCCGAACCTTGCCGCCGCTTACCTGACGAACTTCCTGCGTCGCAACGGCCACACGGCGGAGTACATCAATCTCTTTCAATACGAGAAGCAGCAGCTCATCGAGTACCTGCGCCGCGATCCGGTGTGCGTCGCGATCACGACTACTTTTTACGTGGTGAACCTGCCCGTGACCGAGATGGTCGAGTTCATTCGCGAGCACAATTCCAACGTGAAGATCGTCGTCGGTGGTCCACTCGTTAACAATCACGCCCGCAACTATCAAGGCGACGCACTCAGGACCGCGCTCGAAGACATGGGCGCAGACGTTTACGTGCTCGAAGGTCAGGGAGAGTTCACGCTCGCGCGACTGATCGAGTGCCTGAAGAATGGCGGCAATCTCAAAGACGTTCCGAATCTCGCGTACATCGAAGACAAAGAGCTTCACCGCACCGCGGTATTGGCGGAAAACAATTCGCTCGATGCCAACTTCATCGATTGGAAAGACTTCGGCGGCAACAGAGATCTCGGCGCCACCATTCAAACACGCACGGCGCGCAGTTGCGCGTTCAAGTGTTCGTTCTGCAACTATCCATCGCGCGCCGGCGCTCTCACATTGCTCAGTCTCGACGTGCTCGAACGCGAGCTCGATTCGATACTCACTCTCGGCGGCGTGCAGAACGTCGTGTTCATCGACGATACATTCAACGTCCCCTTTCCGCGATTCAAAGAGCTGTGCCGGATGATGATCCGGAAGAAGTATCCGTTCAACTGGTTCTCTTACTTCCGTTGCAGCAATTCCGATCAGGAAGCGATCGACTTGATGGCCGAGAGCGGTTGCAAGGGCGTGTTTCTCGGGATTGAATCCGGCTCGCCGTCGATACTGATCAATATGAATAAGTCAGCGACGGTGGAGAAGTATGCGAAGGGGATCGAGATGTTGCGGCGCAACGGAATCCTCACGTTTGGATCGTTCATCACGGGCTTTCCGGGCGAGACGGACGAGACCGTGCAGGAGACGATCGACTTCATTCGCAGCACGAAGCCTGACTACTACCGATCGCAGATGTGGTATTGCGAGCCAGGCACGCCGATTCAGAACGAGCGCCGGAAGTATGAGATTGAAGGCGAGGGCTTTGTTTGGGAACACGCGACGATGGATAGCATGGACGCGATGGACCACATCGACCGCATGTTTCTCGAGATCAAGGAGTCAGTCTGGCTGCCGCAGTGGTCGTTTGATTTCTGGATCATTCCTTACTTGATGGGTAAAGGGATTAGTCGCGAACGCTTCCGTGAGTTCATGACGACCGCGCACCGGATGTTGACCTTAGAGATCGCGTCCGTACCACCACACCAGAAGAAATCCCTGCAGCGTGATTACCTCCAGACGCTCGTGCAGACAGCGCAAACATGGACATGATTACAGGATTTTTCAGAATTTACAGGATACGCATCTTGTTAATCCTGCAAATCCTGTAATCCTGTCAAACATCTCATGACTGACTTCGAACAAGACCAGAACTACTGGCTCGAGAAGCTCGCTGGCGATCTCATCGTCACCAGTCTGCCCCTGGACCATCGACGGCCTGCGCGCGCCGTCAGGAATAAAGAACGTTTCACTTTTAATCTCCACCCGGAAACCACCGCGCGCCTGCGAAAAATCGCGAACGATGATGAATCGCTGTTGTTTGTCACGTTCATCATGGCGCTCAACGTTTGCCTGTTCAAATACACTGGCAATGAAGACATCATCCTCGGCACCACTACGTATTACAGCGCGTCGATGAACAGGCTGCTCGCATTGCGCACGCGCGTGACTCCGGATCTGACAGTCAAGCAATTACTCATCGATATCAAAGACACGCTCGCTGAAGCCTACGCGCACCAGAAGTTTTCCTTCGAGCGGCTCATTGAATTGCTAAACGTCGAACATCTCGCTCATCGCATGCCGCTCTTCGACCTCATGGTAGTGATCGAGAACACGGATAACACGGATTATGTAAAACGATTGAAGAATGATTTGACGCTTAGTATCGCTGTAAACGACGGCATCAATGGAGCCATTGATTACAGCGCGGATCTTTTCCGGCGGGAGAGTATCGAAGTTCTGGCGCGACATCTACAGGAGATTCTGCGCGCCGCTTCACAGGCGCCCGAGCAAATTATCGGAGAACTGGAACTGCTTTCTGATTTACGAAGACACGAGCTCGTCGTCGAGTACAACAACACTGCGCGCGAGCATCCGAAAGACAGGACCATATCTCAGCTCTTCGAAGAACAAGTCGAGCAGACGCCCGCACACATCGCGCTCGAATTTCAAAATGAGTACGTTACCTACCGCGAGCTCGACACCCGTGCGAACCAACTCGCTAACTGGCTGCGCGCGCGTGGAATCAAGCCAGGCGTGGCCGTCGGCATCTATATCGAACACTCGCCAGAAACGATCATCGCGCTCCTCGGCGTTTTGAAAGCGGGCGGCTACTACGTGCCTTTCGACACGGCGCATCCACGTTCACGTATAGATTTCATGATCGCCGACACTGCCACCCCACTCGTTCTCACCCACGACACTGATTGGCAAGCAATTGCGCGCGAGAGTGCTGCCGCTCCGATCAGCGAAGCGACGCCTGACGATCTGGCTTACGTGATCTATACATCGGGTTCGACCGGAGAGCCGAAAGGCGTCGAGATCACGCATCGTAGTCTCGTCAATTACATCTGGTGGGCGAAAGACCAATACGTTCGCGGTGAGACACTCGCCTTTGCGCTCTACTCGTCGCTCGCTTTCGATCTCACGGTGACGTCGATCTACACGCCACTCATCACCGGCAATCGCATCGTCATCTATCGCGAAAACGGCGGCAGTTCGGCGATCGAAGAGATCCTGAAAGACAACAAAGTCGGCGTGCTCAAGCTGACGCCGAGCCATCTCGCGCTGCTGAAGATTCGCGACAATTCGTCATCACGCATCCAGAGATTGATTGTCGGAGGCGAACAGTTTGAAACCGAGCTCGCCAATGAGGTGCGGCGGAGCTTCAATGGAAACGTCGAGATCATCAACGAGTATGGACCAACCGAAGCCACGGTCGGCTGCATGATTCACCGCTTCAATCCTGACGAAGACACCTACGCTTTCGTGCCGGTCGGCAAGCCCGCCGCCAACGCGCAGATCTACGTGCTCGATGATGATCTCAGGCCAGTCGCTGAAAACGTGCTCGGCGAAATGTATCTAGCGGGCGACGGTTTAGCGCGCGGCTATCTCAAACGAGCGACACTGACTGCTGAAAAGTTCATCGACAATCCGTTCACGCCGGGCCGGCGAATGTATCGCACCGGCGACCTCGCTCGCTGGCTGCCTCACGGAATTATCGAATACGCCGGCCGCAAGGATGGGCAGGTCAAGTATCACGGACATCGCATCGAGCTGAACGAGATCAAGCGCGCGCTCAATCACCACCCACAAATTCGTGACAGCGTGATCGTGATTGCAAGAGACAAAACGGGCAACGACGCGATGATTGCTTACTACGTCTCGCGACACGAGCTCGACAGCGCCGAGCTACACACATTTCTCATCGACAGCATCATCGAAGAGACGATACCAAACGTCTTCGTACACTTGCGGAAACTCCCGCTCACTCTCAACGGCAAGCTCAACCTGCGCGGGTTGCCGACGCTCGACGAGGTGAAACAGCGCGCGCAGCACACTTACGTTGCGCCACGGAACGAGATTGAAGAGCAACTGGCGGAGATCTGGAAACAGGTGTTTGGCGTCGAGCGCGTCGGCATTAACGACAACTTCTTCGAGCTGGGCGGGCATTCATTAATCGCGACGCAGGTCATCGGGCGCGTGCGGCAGAAGTTGCAGACGGAGTTGCCGGTGCGCTCGGTGTTTGACGCTCCGACGATTGCTGAGTTGGCGGCTGCGATCGTGAAGCTGGAAGAGCAGCCGAAGATTGCAGATACAAAGATCAACAAGCGAATCGACGCGCAACAGGCTGGTGATCTGTTGTCGAAGGTTGATGAGCTTTCCGAGAGTGAGCTGGATGGTTTGCTGGCCGAGATGTTGGCGGAAGAGAAGGTGAGCGAGTGAGCGTTATTAACGAAGAGATCACGGCGCGTGACAAGCGTGCGCTACTCGCTGAGTTGTTGAGGCGGCGAGCCAGCAAGCCGGTCACAGCGCCGACTTCGTTCGCGCAGCAGCGGCTGTGGTTTTTGGACCAACTGGAGCCGGGAACTCCGCTGTACAACGTGAGCTCCGCGGTGCGTTTGCAAGGTCCAATTGACGTGGCGGCGCTGGAGCGCAGTTTCGAATTCCTCGTGCGAAGACATGAGACGTTGCGCACCACGTTTGAGCTGCAGGATGGAAAGCCGGTGCAGGTAATCAAGCCGCAGGTGGCGCTCGTCGTGGAGAGGTGTGAGATCGAAGAAGATTTCTCACGCGGCGGCGCAACGACGCAGCGAGAAGCGATTACAAGTGTGCTCGAAGAAGAGGCGCTGAAGCCGTTCGATCTCGCGAATGGGCCGTTGCTGCGTGTGAAGTTGTTGCGTCTCGGAGCTGAAGATCACGTGTTGTCGCTGACGATGCACCACATCATCTCCGACGGCTGGTCCATGGGTGTGCTGATCAACGAGCTCGTATCACTGTACGAGGCGTTTTTGAAAGGTGAGGACGTGCGGCTATCCGAGCTGCCGATCCAGTACGCCGACTTCGCGCGTTGGCAACACGAGTATCTCACTGGCGACGTTCTGCAAAGACAACTCGCGTACTGGCAGAAACAGCTTGACGATGTGACGACCCTGCAGTTGCCTACCGATCGTCCGCGACCGTCGATCAGGTCTCATCACGGCGCGAGGCAAAACTTCGCGTTGCCACGTGAGCTTTCCGAGTCGTTGATCAAACTTGCCCGCCGCGAGAATGTGACGCTCTTCACACTGCTGCTTGCTTCATGGCAAACGCTGCTGTCGCGTTACACGGAGCAGACGGACATCGTCGTCGGCTCACCAGTCGCCAACCGCAACCGCGTCGAGACTGAAAGTTTGATCGGGTTCTTCGTCAATACACTCGTGCTGCGTAGTGATCTGAGTGGCGAGCCCACCTTCCATGAGTTGCTCGAACGTGTGCGCTCAGTCGTGCTGGACGCGCAGGAGCACCAGGATGTCCCGTTTGAAAAGATCGTGGAAGAATTGCAGCTCGAGAGAAGTCTGAGTCACACGCCGCTCTTTCAGGTGGTGTTCGCGTTGCATAACGCAGCCTCGCAGGGGATCGATGCGCCGGGCCTGAAACTCGCATGGCTCGACGTTCAGCGCCGTACCGCGAAGTTTGATCTCATGTTCGAGATCTTCGAACGTCCGGGAAGTCTCACCGGCTCGCTCGAATACAGCACGGATCTCTTCGACGACGCGACGATCACGCGCCTGCTCGGGCACTACGAGCGATTGCTGTCTGCGATTGTCGATAATCCCGAAACGAAAATTATTGATTTATCATTCTTGAGCGACGCGGAAGAGCGACAACTGCTGTACGACTGGAACGAAGTCGGACCACAGGTCGAGCCCGCGCGGCTGTTGCACGAGTTGTTCGAGGATCAGGTGCAACGTATGCCCGGCAACGTCGCGCTTGTTCTCGAAGATGAAGTGTTGACCTACAGTGATCTGAATGCGCGCGCGGACGAGTTGGCGCAAGATCTGCGCGAGCTTGGCGTTCAACCAGAGACACTCGTCGGTATTTTCATGGAGCGCTCGATCGAGATGGTGGTCGCAGTGCTCGGTATTCTCAAAGCCGGTGGCGCATACGTTCCGCTCGATATCGAACATCCGAAAGAGCGGCTCGCGTTTATGCTCGAAGATGCGGAACCGCCGGTGCTGTTGACGCAGCGACGGTTGATTGACAGGTTGCCGGAGCTGAAGACAGTAAAGGCGGTTTGCATTGACGAGCGTTCCTCGCGCGAACGCGCAAGGGTGCAGGAAACGAGCGGTGAAGCGCCTTTGCGCCCGCGCGGGGAAAGTCCGGCCTACGTTATCTACACTTCCGGCTCGACCGGAACTCCCAAAGGCGTGGTCGTCACACACGCGAATGTCATTCGTCTCTTCACCGCGACGCAGCAGCGGTTCAACTTCAACGCAGACGACGTTTGGACACTCTTTCACTCATACGCCTTCGACTTCTCGGTTTGGGAAATCTGGGGCGCGCTGCTTTATGGCGGACGGCTCGTGATCGTGCCGTATCTCGTGAGCCGGCAACCCGAAGCTTTTTATCAGTTGTTACTCAAAGAGCGCGTCACCGTGCTCAATCAAACTCCTTCCGCGTTTCGACAGCTCATGCAGGCCGAACAGAGCAGTTGGCCCAATGCTTTGGACGCACCGCCGCTTGCTTTGCGGTTCGTGATCTTTGGTGGTGAAGCGCTCGAGCTGCAAAGTCTTAAACCATGGTTTGAACGCCACGGTGACGAGCAACCGCTACTCGTCAACATGTATGGCATCACTGAGACGACGGTCCACGTCACGTACCGGCCGATACGCGAAAGCGATCTCGCAAAGGGCAGCGTGATTGGTGAACGCATCCCTGATTTGCAGATCTACGTGCTCGATGCTGCGCGAAAGCCTGTGCCGGTTGGCGTGCCCGGCGAGTTGTACGTCGGTGGCAAAGGTCTCGCGCGTGGTTATCTGCACCGTCCGGCGCTGACGGCAGATCGTTTTGTAGTACATCCCTTCGGCGAGGAAGGAAAACGCTTATATCGCACGGGTGATCGCGGGCGATACCTGGCGAATGGCGATCTCGAGTACCTGGGTCGTGTCGATCGACAAGTGAAAGTACGCGGATTTCGCATCGAGCCGGGTGAGATTGAGACGGTTCTCGCGCAACACGCAAACGTGAGTGAGGGCGTGGTGATTGCGCGCGATGATGATGGCGGTACGCGGCTCGTTGGTTATGTTGTTACTGAACAGGATCTGACTGTGAGCGAATTGCGCAGTCACATGAAAGAGCGGTTGCCGGAGTACATGGTCCCATCAGCGTTCGTGTTGCTCGATAGGCTGCCGTTGACTACGAACGGCAAAGTCGATCGACGCGCTTTGCCGGCGCCGGAAGATGCGCGACTCGATCTCGGTGAAGCGTACGTTGCGCCTGAAACCGAAGCCGAGTTGATTCTCGCAGGCGTTTGGGCGGAAGTGCTGAAAGTTGAGCGCGTCGGGGTTTGCGACAACTTCTTCGCCCTCGGTGGTGATTCGATTCGCAGCGTGAATGTGCTGAGTCTTGCCAGAGAACGAGGATTAAATTTCTCGCTGCAGCAATTATTTCAGTACCAAACCATTCGCGAGCTCGCGCAGGCAAGCACTGATAACGAAGCACTCTCAACCACACGCAGCGAGCCGTTCAGTCTATTAAGTGACGAGGACAGGCAAAAGCTTCCCGAAGATGTCGTTGATGCTTACCCGCTCAGCCGCCTGCAATCGGGCATGCTTTATCACCTCGAGGCGACCAAAGGCGTTTCCGTCTATCACAACATCAACAGCTATCTCCTCAAGGCGCAGTTGAACGAAGCGGTCTTTGGTAACGCGGTGCAGCATGTTGTCGCGCGACATGACGTGCTGCGGACGTCATTCGATCTCTCGTCATATTCCGAAGCACTGCAACTGGTCCACCGAGAAGCTTCTCTGCCGATCGAGTTCGAGGATCTACGGCAGCTTGATCCTGCCGCACAGGATGAAGTGATCAAGGCTTACACCGAAAGTGAGCAAAACCATCGATTCGATCTTTCGCAAGCGCCCTTGCTCCGTTTTCATATTCACCGCACCAGCGACGAGACGTTTCAGTTCACGTTAACTGAATGCCACGCAATCCTCGACGGCTGGAGTTTGCAATCCACGCTCGCCGAGATCTTCGAGACTTATTTTGCGCTGCTCAGAGGTGAATCGTTGCCGGAGCAGAAGCCGTTCGCGACGTCGTTCCGTGAGTTCATCGCACTCGAACGAGCGGCTCTGGAATCGGAGGAATGCCGGCGCTTCTGGCAGGAGAACCTGAGCGACGCCATGGTCGCAGGGATCTTGCCGTGGGAATCTACTGAGAGCGGTCGTGCGCGGGCGCTTAATCTCGTGGTCCACATTCCTGACGAGGTGTCAGAAGGTCTACACCGGCTGGCCGTGAATGCGGCTGTCCCGATCAAGAGTGTGTTGCTCGCGGCGCATCTGAAAGTGATGAGCATGTTGATGGGCCAGTCAGACGTGATCAGCGGTCTGGTTTGCAACGGCCGGCCCGAAGAGGCGGATGGCGATCTGATTCGCGGCTTGTTCCTTAACGTCGTCCCTTTCCGACAGCGTGTCCGCGCGCGAACGTGGATTGAGTTTGTGCGCGAGACCTTCAACGCTGAGCGCAACTTGCTGCCGTTCAGACGTTATCCCTTGCCTGCGATTCAGGAGCAGTTGAATACGCCGTCTTTCTTCGAAACAACGTTCAACTACGTTCATTATCACGTGCTCGACGGTGTGCTTGGTTCAGGCGACGTACAGGTACTGAAACAGGTTGAAGGTTATGAAGAGACGAACTTCACGCTCAATGCGGGATTCATGTCTGAGGTGCTGAGCTCGCGAGTGCTGTTGCGTGTGGCCGTCGATCCGAAGAAGGTGAGCGAGGCGCAGGCGGAAGCGATCAGGGGTTATTACGCGCGTGTGCTGGCCGCGATGGCGAGCAATATCGAGACGGAGTCTTTTCTCGGTGAGGATGAGAAGCGAAAGTTGTTGGTCGAGTGGAACGACACGGCGCGTGCTTTTCCGTCTGACAAGACTTTCCAGGAGTTATTCGAAGAACAGGTCGAGTTGACTCCCGACGCTGAGGCGGTGGTCTTCGGTGAGCACCGATTGGGCTATCGCGAACTGAACGGTCGTGCGAATCGGGTCGCTCATTACCTGCGATCGCTCGGTGTTGGGGCGGAGACGCTGGTTGGGATCAGTGTTGAGCGTTCGATTGAGATGGTGGTTGGGATCCTCGGCATTCTCAAAGCTGGCGGCGCGTTTGTGCCACTCGATCCGTCTTACCCACGCGAGCGACTCGATTTCATGATCAAGGATTCAGGCATCGAGGTGCTGCTCACGCAAGAGGATTTAAATAGGACTGATATCTCCTATAGCACCGATAATCCCGAGCTCATCACTACATCTCAAAACGCCGCCTACGTGATCTACACATCCGGATCAACCGGCACACCGAAGGGCGTCGTCGTTGCTCATCGTGGTTTGTGCAATCTGGCAATAGCGCAAATCCGCGCCTTCAACGTGCGGCAGTCAAGTCGTGTGTTGCAGTTTGCGGCGCTGAGCTTCGACGCCTCAGTGACCGAATTTGCAATGGCGTTTTTAAGCGGCGCGTCGCTCGTCATTGCGCCGCGCGAAGACCTGATACCGGGCGAGCGCTTGATTGCATTGTTGCGCGACCAAAGGATCACGACGGTTACGTTCCCGCCGTCTGTCCTCGCGCTACTGCCGCCGGAAGACTTCCCCGATTTGCAGACGGTCGTCGTCGCCGGCGAAGCTTGCTGGGCTGAATTGGTTGATCGTTGGGTCATCAATGGACGCCTCTTCTGTAATGCTTATGGACCAACCGAGAACACGGTCTGCATCAGCATCGCCGAGTGCGAATCGGATGGTCGCAAGCCAACCATCGGTAAGCCGATTGCGAACGTGCAAGTTTACGTGCTCGATGAAAGCATGCGTCCCGCACCGCTCGGCGTGCCGGGCGAGATCTACGCCGGGGGTGAAGGCCTCGCCCGCGCATATCTAAACCGCCCGGATCTCACTGCGAATCGCTTCGTGCCAAACCCATACTCGACTGTTCCGGGCGCGCGACTTTATCGCACCGGTGACCGCGGTCGCTACCTTCCTAACGGCCAACTCGAATTTCTCGGACGTGTGGACCAGCAGGTGAAACTGCGTGGTTTCCGAATTGAATTGGGTGAGATTGAAGCAGTGCTGTGCCGGCACGAAGCAGTGACAGACGCGGTGGTATTGGTGCACGAAGAAAAAGAACAAGTCAGGAAGAGGGGCTTGCCCCCGCCGATACTTGGATTGGACGAGCGGGGGCAAGCCCCTCTTCCTGACTTGTTCACTTCCAGCGCGTCCATTCACGAGAAGCGACTCGTCGCTTACGTCGTCGGCAAAGCGAGTCAGACCGAGCTGCGTAACTTCCTGCGCGAGCGCTTGCCGGATTACATGATCCCATCGACGTGGATAACGCTCGAGGCGTTGCCGCTGACTGCAAATGGAAAAGTCGATCGCAAAGCACTGCCCATCCCTGACTCAGAGCGTCCGGAGTTGTCGTCGGTTTACATCGCGCCGCGCAGCACGATCGAGCGCGAGATCGCCGCAGTCTGGCAGGAAGTACTCGCTATCGAAAAAGTCGGCGTCAACGACAACTTCTTCGATCTCGGCGGACACTCGTTGCAGGCAGCGCGAGTACACGAAAAGCTGCGCGCGAAGTTCGAGAAGAACCTCTTGCTGTTTGAGCTGTTTCAGTTCCCGACGGTCGCCGCCATGGCGAAGTACATCAGCAATGACTACGCAGAAGAGCAGCTTGCCGGGCAGGGTGTTGAGCGTGGGGAAACACGCAGGGAATTGAGGAGCCGGCGCCGCCGGAAGGCGGCAGGAGAAAGCAATGAGTGACAGCGATTCAGTGGCTGTGATCGGGCTCGCGGGACGTTTCCCGGGAGCGCGTAGTGTCGATGAGTTCTGGGCCAACCTGCGCGCCGGCGTGGAGTCGATCAACTTCTTCTCCGACGAAGAGCTGCTGGCTGCCGGAGTGGGCCAGTCAAGTCTCGACGATCCGACTTACGTCAAGGCAAAGGGGTGTATCGAAGACGCTGAGATGTTTGATCCGCAGTTCTTCGGTTTCACGCCGCGCGAGGCTGCGATCACTGATCCGCAACAACGCTTGTTCATGGAATGTGCGTGGGAAGCCCTCGAGATTGCGGGTTACGATTCCGAGAAATACAAAGGCTCGATCGGCGTATTCGGCGGGCTCAGCATGAACACATACTTGCTGAACATCTATTCGAATCGCGATGTTCGCCAGAACCTGAACATCTTCCAGGCGGCGGTGTCGAACGACAAGGACCATCTCACCACGAGAACTTCTTACAAGCTCGATCTTAAAGGACCAAGCGTAAATGTACAGACGACGTGTTCGACGTCTCTGGTCGCGGTCCACATTGCTTGTCAAAGTTTGCTCAACGGAGAGTGTGACCTGGCGCTCGCCGGCGGTGTGTCGGTGACGCTGCCGTTGAAGATCGGCTTTTACTACCAGGAAGGCGGCGTGGTGTCGCCTGACGGACACTGCCGCACGTTTGATGCAGACGCGAAAGGCACTGTGAGCGGCAACGGCCTCGGCATCGTGGTGTTGAAGCGGCTCGAAGACGCGCTACGCGACAGCGATCGGATCGAGGCAGTGATTCGCGGCTCAGCGATCAATAACGACGGCGCGGCGAAGGTTGGCTACACGGCGCCGAGTGTTGAAGGACAGGCAGCCGTGATCGCGGAAGCGCAAACGATTGCCGGCGTGTCAGCCGATACGATCAGCTACGTTGAGGCGCATGGAACGGCCACGCCCGTGGGTGATCCGATCGAGGCGGCTGCACTCACACGCGCCTTTCGCACGAGTACGAAACGGCGCGGTTATTGTGCGCTCGGATCGGTGAAGAGCAACATCGGACATCTCGATGCGGCGGCCGGTGTCGCCGGGTTGATCAAGACGGTGCTGGCGCTGAAACATCGCGAGCTGCCGCCCTCGCTGCATTATCAACAGCCGAATCCGGAGATCGATTTTCAGAGCTCACCGTTTTATGTGAATGCGGGTTTGCAGCCGTGGGAGCGCAATGGCGTGCCGCGACGAGCTGGCGTGAGCTCGTTCGGTATCGGCGGCACGAATGCGCATGTGATCGTGGAAGAGGCGCCGGAGTTGGAAGCGAGTGGTCCGAGTGAACGTGAGTGGCAGGTGTTGGCGTTGTCGGCGAAGACTGAGGGCGCGCTGGAGACGATGACGAAGAACCTCGGCGCGCATTTGAGTCAGAGCACAGACGAGATCGCTGACGTGGGTTACACGCTGGCTGTTGGACGACGCGCGTTTTCGCAGCGGCGGGTGGTGTTGTGCAGAGATCGCGGGCAGGCAATCGCCGGGTTGCGCGGCGAAGATGAAACAAATGTGCTCAGTGGTGTAGCGCGTGAGCCGCGGCCCAGTTTGGTGTTGTTGTATCCGGGACAGGGAGCACAACGCGTCAACATGGGCCGCGGCCTTTACGAGAGTGAAAGTGTTTACCGGCGGATGGTGGACCACTGCGCCGCCGTGTTACAAGGATTGCTCGACGTCGATCTGCGCACGTTGTTGTATCGAGACGCGGGTGGGAAGCAGTTGCAGCAGACGCAGTGGGCGCAGCCGGCGTTGTTTGTGACGGAGTATGCGTTGACGGAGCAGTTGCGCGCGTGGGGTGTTGAGCCCGAAGCGCTGTTGGGCCACAGCATTGGTGAGTGGGTTGCGGCTACGATCGCGGGAGTGTTCTCGTTGGAAGATGCTTTGCGGCTGGTGGCGTTGCGTGGACAGTTGATGCAGCGCATGCCGGTGGGCGCGATGCTGAGTGTGGCGTTGACGGAAGCGGAGATGGAGCAACGTATCGTCGAGCAGCAGGAAGAGCTGGGAAGGATCGAGATCAGCGCCGTGAATGGCGTCGAACAGATCGTGATTGGCGGAGAGATCGAGTCGATCGAGCGTTGGCGGAAGCAGCTCAGCGGCGCAGGCGTTTGGACCAGGCATTTACTGACGAGTCACGCTTATCACACGTGGCTAATGGATGAAGCGAGTGATGAGTTTGCGGCCGCAGTCGAGAAAGTCGAGAAGCATGCGCCGCGGTTGAACGTGATCTCGTGTGTGAGTGGGAAGTGGCTGACGGCGGCTGAGGCGCAGAGTGGTGAATACTGGGGGCGACAGATGCGCCGGCGGGTGCGGTTTGGGGCCGGCGTGACGGAGGTACTCGCGGAAAGCGGCCGTGTCGTAGTCGAAGCTGGACCAGGTAGTGGATTGAGTGGGCTCGTGCGAATGCAGGCCCATGCTGATCCGCCGGTGATTGTGAGTCTGCTTGGTCCAAGCGGGCGTGGTGAGGCGAACGAGCGAGAAGCGGTGCTGCGCGGCCTCGCGAAATTATGGCTCGAAGGTGTGGGAGTGAAGTGGGAAGAGTTGTGGGGCGCTGAGCGACGCCAGCGCGTGAAGTTACCCACTTATCCTTTCGAGCGCGTGCGCTGCTGGATTGATGCGGATCGTCAGGTCCCAAAAACTAATCATGAAAATCCTGTCATCCTGTCAGAAGAAGACCTCATTAAACAACAACTTCAAATCATCTCTAAGCAGCTCGAGCTTCTAAATCAGTTTTAGACAAGATTACAGGATTCACAGAATTAACAGGATAAGGAGCGCATCATGTCTGCTACGCAGAGGGCGGTCGCGCCTGCACGTGAGCCTGAAATTATCGCCGCGCTGAAAAATATCGTCAGCGAGATGGCGGGCATTCGCGCGGAGGATATTGACGTCGACGCCACGTTTATTGAGATGGGCGCGGAGTCGCTGTTCCTCATGCAAGCTAGCTCCGCGATCACCGAAAAGTTTGGCGTAAGAATACCGTTTCGCTCCCTGATGGAAGAGTATCCAACTCTGCGCGCGCTCGCCGCCCACATCGATCAAAAAATGCCCGCGACTACTCCGGTTGAAGTGGTCCAACCATCACCAGCGCCAGAGCCGCTATCAGTGGTTCAGCAAGTTGCAGTTGCGCAAGCGCCAGTCGTGAGCAACGGTTCAATCGAGCAGATCATGGCGCAACAGCTTCAGATCATGGCCCAGCAGTTGGAAGTCATGCGCGCTCGTCAAGGTCGTACGACCACGGCGCCAGTGGCAACACAACCTGCAGTGCCACCGGCAAAGACAGAAGAACAAGCATTCGTTCCATATCGAAAAATCAGCAGGCCAGGCACGAGTAACCTGACGGGCCAACAGCAACAGCACCTGAACGACTTGATCGAACGCGTCAACCAGAAAACACAAAAATCGAAGAGTCTCACGCAGGAGTATCGCCCATACTTCGCCGACAGCCGCGAAGTAGCCGGTTTCCGTTCGCTCTGGAAAGAGATGCAGTATCTCATCATCGTCGACCAGGCGATTGGCTCGAAGATCTGGGACGTCGACGGCAACGAGTATCTCGACATCACGATGGGGTTCGGCTCGCTGCTCTTCGGTCACTCACCTGACTTTGTTGTCGATGCCCTGCAAAAATCGGTGGCCCACGGCATGCAGCTTGGACCACAGTCACATCTCGCGGGCCAGGTCGCGAAACTCTTGTGCGAGCTCACCGGCACGGAGCGCGCGACGTTCTGCAACTCCGGCACAGAGGCAGTGATGACCGCGCTGCGCCTGGCCCGCACTGTCAGCGGCCGCACGAAGATCGCGATGTTCACCGGCTCATATCACGGCTCGTTCGATGGCACACTCGCGCGTGCGGAACGTGGCGCCGATGGAAAACTCCGCGCCGTGCCGCTCGCGCCCGGCGTTCCGCCGAGCATGATCGAGGACGTGATGATCCTCGCTTACGGCGCGCCCGAATCACTCGAAGAGATTCGCGCACACGCCGGCGAGCTCGCCGCCGTGTTAGTCGAGCCGTTGCAGAGTCGACGTCCTGACAATCGTCCTTCCGAGTTTTTGCAGGAGGTGCGTCGCATCACCGAGCAATCGGGCACCGTGTTGATCTTCGATGAAGTCGTGAGTGGTTTCCGCCTGCATCCCGGTGGCGCGCAGGTGCTTTTCAACATCCAGGCCGATCTCGTCACTTACGGCAAAGCGGCGGGCGCCGGCATGCCGATCGGAATCATCGCCGGCAAAAAGAAGTTCATGGATCCGATCGATGGCGGCATGTGGCAATACGGTGACACCTCGTATCCGCGTTCTGAGACGACGTTCTTCGTAGGCACGTTTTTCAAACATCCGATGGTGATGGCCGCTGCGTGGGCGGCGTTGAATCACATCAAGGACAGTGGCCCACAACTCCAGGAACGGCTCAACGCGAAGACGCAATATTTTGCCGAGACTCTCAATAGTTACTTCAAGCAGGAACAGGTGCCGATCAGCATTACGCATTGCGGTTCACTCTTCCGGTTCGCGAACAGGAATGAGTTTACGTACATGGATCTCTTCTTCTATCACCTGCTCGAAAAGGGAATTTATGTTTGGGAAGGACGGAATTGTTTCCTTTCGACTGCGCACACTGATGAAGACGTCGAGTTTCTCATCAGCAAGGTGAAAGAGACTGTAAGTGAGCTGCGCGCGGGCGGTTTTCTTGCTGGCGCGCAGGTGGAGTTGACGCCGATACAGCACTGGTTCTTAGAGCAGAAGCTCGCGGAGCCGAACCATTTCAATATGGCGGCGATGGTGAAGATGGGCGCTGATGTTCAGGTTGAGACGCTGCGCCAGTCGTGGGACGCGGTGCTGCGACATCACGACGCGCTGCGGCAGTGGTCTTCGTTGGAGGTAGTTGATCTGAGTGACGTGTTGACAGCGGATCTGCGTCACGCGATCGAAAACGTTGCCGCACGCTCGCAACGCACATTGGATCTCGATCACGGACCAAGGCTGCGTGCAGTCTACATGGATCTGGGAGGCGAGCGAGGAGCGCGACTGTTGCTGGTGATCCATCACCTCCTTGTGGACATCACCTCCTGGCGCATCCTTTTTGAAGATCTGCAAACAGCTTACAAACAACTCGCGAACAATGAGCCAGTGCAGTTGCGGGCCACTACTTCCTATCAGCAATGGGCCGCGAAACTGAAAGCTTACGCCGCGAGTGAAGCGCTCCAGCAGGAAGTTGCCTATTGGACCGATGAACGTAGGCTCAAGGTCAAGCCGCTGCCGGCTGACGAGCACGGCGCAAATCTCGAAAGCACCACGCAACACGTCGCCAACAAACTCTCAAAAGAGTTAACCGAAGCTTTGCTGCGTGATGTGCCGCGAGCCTACAACATGCAGATCAGTGACGTGCTGCTGGCAGCGCTGGCTGGCGCGTATCAACGCTGGAGTGGTGAGCGACTGTTGCTGGTGGACGTGGAAGGACACGGTCGCGAAGCATTGTTCGCCGATGTGGATCTGACGCGAACGGTGGGCTGGTTCACGTCGATTTATCCGCTGCTACTTGAGTTGCCGCCGGGCAGTGACTATGGCGAGCGTCTGACGAGCATCAGGGAGCAAGTGCGACGCGTGAAGCATGGCGGCATTGGTTACGGCGTGTTGCGTTACTTGACTGCGAATGAAGAGCTAGCCGCGCAACCACGAGCAGAGATCAGTTTCAACTATCTCGGACGCCACGAGCCCGCAACAGGCGAGGTTAAAGGTGGCGGACTATTCCAACCTGCGTCAGAGCAGATTGGTCCAACACGATCGGAAAACAACGAGCGCCGTTACAAGCTCCAGTTGAACAGCAGTGTTGTCGGCGGTGAGCTACAGGTCGCTTGGGAGTACAGCACTGCGATTCATCGTGACGAGACGATGACGCAACTTGCCACGGAATACCTGCGCGAACTGGAACAACTTATCAATTCTGCTACAAACAAAGAGAAACGCCTGACGCCAATCACTTCGGCCCAACGTGAGCTCTGGATCCTGGCGCAAATGGGAGACGACAGCTCCCGCGCTTACAACGAGAGTATGACTCTCGATTTGCGTGGGCCATTGAACACGCAAGCGTTACAGCAGGGCATCCAGGAACTGGTTAACCGGCATGAAGCGTTGCGTACCACTTTTACACCCGACGGCGAGCACCAGCAGATATCTGCCGCTGAGACGGTGTCTATTCCGCTCATTGATCTTTCCGAAGCACAACTCGCCCAATGGCTCGATCGCGAAGTAAGAAAAACCTTTACGCTCGACCAATGGCCCCTCGTCCGTTTCTCTCTGCTCAAGCTGGATCCTGAGCATCATCAGCTCGTAATCACTTATCACCACATCATCGCTGACGGGTGGTCCATGGGCATCATGCTGCGGGAATTGAGCACGCTCTACGCGGCGACATGCCAGGGCGTTTCCAGCACGCTGCCGCAGCCGACTCAGTCGAGCGAGTATGCCGAATGGCAGGCGGAACAACAGCAGGAGCCGGAAATGGACGCCGCCGAGGCTTACTGGCTGGGCCAGTTTGCAGACTCGATTCCTTTCATTGAGCTGCCCTTTGACCGCCCTCGTCCGGCGGGTTGGAGTTTTGCCGGTGCACGAGCGCACGCGCAGTTAAGTCTCCCTCTACTCAACGATCTGAAGAAGCTGGCAACGCAACAGCGGAGCACCCTCTTCACGGTCCTGATCGCGTCATTCAGCGCGCTATTGCATCGGATCTCCGGGCAGGACGATCTCGTGATCGGGGTTCCCACCGCGGGCCAAACATTGATGGCCAGCGAATCTCTCGTCGGGTATTGCGTCAATCTCCTGCCGGTGCGCAATAAGCTCGACGGCAATCCGAGCTTTGCAGATTATCTCGCCGCCGTCAGACGCAATCTCGCCGACGCATTCGATCATCAACGTTACCCTTACGACAAGCTGACTAGAAAACTCGGTTTGTCTCGTGACCCCGGTCATCCACCGCTCGTCTCGGTCACGTTCAACCTGGACCATTATCGCAAAGGCAGCTTGAAGTTCTTTGGTCTCGAAGCCGACTTGCTTGCGAATCATAACGGCTCGACGAAGTTTGACCTCAGCCTGAATCCGATTGAAACCGGTGAGGGAATTCAGATCGACTGCGACTACAACACTGATCTGTTCAATCGTGAGACGATCGAGCGACTGCTCTCACATTACGAAACGATGCTGGCGGCGATCGTGCGAACGCCTTCGTTGCCGATCTCGCAACTCCCACTGCTCAACGCGCGCGAGCGGCAACAGATACTCGTCGAGTGGAATCACCGAGAGACTGATTACCAGCCCGAGTGCGTCCATCGTTTGTTTGAACAGCAAGTGGAGCAGAGGCCGGAGCAGGCAGCGCTGGAGTTTGGCAACGAGCGAGTGAGCTATCGCGAGCTGAATGAGCGCGCTAACCGGCTGGGGCGATATCTGCGGGAATTGGGCGTCGGACCGGAAGTGATAGTGGGTCTCTGCGTGGAGCGTTCGGTTGAGATGGTAGTGGCGGTGCTCGGTGTGTTGAAGGCGGGTGGAGCTTACCTGCCGCTCGATCCTGCTTATCCAATCGAGCGGTTGTCGTTCATGCTCGAAGAGACTGCGGTGCCGTTGTTACTGACGGAGGAGCGTTTGCGCGGCCGTCTGCCTCGAGAGATTGTGGCGACAGTGATCACTCTCGATCGAGATTGGGCCGAGCAGGAAAGTGAATACGACGGCGAGAACTTCGCGAGTGAAGTAAGTGTAGAGAACCTCGCCTACGTGATCTACACCTCGGGATCGACAGGGCGTCCCAAAGGCGTGTGCGTGACGCATTACGGGGTGAGAAATCTGGCGCAGATGCAGCAGCACGAGTTTGGGTTGAGCAGTGCTGATCGAGTGATGCAGTTTGCGTCGCTGAGTTTTGATGCGTCGGTGTGGGAGATGTTTGGGACGTTGAGCACGGGCGCGACGCTGTGTTTGCCGGATCCGAAGGCCCCGTGGGTGACGGAGATGGAGCGGCAGGCGATCAATGTGGTGCTGGTGCCGCCATCACTGTTGGCCGCGACTGAGTCGCAAACAATCGGGCAGTTGCGCAGTCTGATAGTGGGTGGAGAAGCGTGCAGCCGGAAGGTGGCGATGGCGTGGAGCGATAAGGCGCCGCAAATGGCCAATGCTTATGGACCAACTGAAGCGACGGTGGCCGTCAGCGTCAGCAGGGACATGCGCAAGGAACTGGAAGAGAGTGACGAACGCGAGCCGAGTATTGGGAGAGTAATCGAGAATACGGAGTTGTACATCGTTGATGAGCAGATGCAGCCCGCGCCGGTGGGAGTGATTGGCGAACTGTTGATCGGCGGCGTCGGCCTGGCGCGCGGCTACTGGCGGCGACCGGAGCTGACGGCGGAGAAGTTTGTGCCGCATTCGTTCAGTGAGCAGGCTGGCGCGCGGCTATATCGAACGGGAGATATGGCGCGATATCTGGCGGATGGCCGCGTGGAGTTTCTGGGAAGAAGCGATCAGCAGGTGAAGGTGCGCGGTTACCGGATCGAGTTAGGCGAGATCGAAGCGGTGCTGCGGAGCCAGGCCGGAGTGCAGGATGCCGTGGTGATCGTGAGAGAGAAGCGTTTGGTGGGTTATGTAGTGCGAGCAGGGGAAGCGATCACGATCAGCGAGTGGCGAAGTCGATTGAGTGAGCAGTTACCGGAGTACATGATCCCCGCTGTGATCGTTGAGTTGCAGGAGTTGCCATTGACGGCTAATGGAAAAGTGGATCGAAAGGCGTTGCCTGACCCTGATGGAACAAGACCGGAGTTGGAAACGAGCTATGAAGCTCCACGGAATGAAGTGGAAGCAGAGTTGTGCCGGATCTGGGCGGCAGTGTTGGGACTGGAGCGAGTTGGGATTTACGACAACTTCTTCGAGTTGGGTGGCGATTCGATTCTCTCGATTCAGATCGTGGCGCGCGCGAATCAAAAGGGACTACGGTTGATGCCGCGCCAGGTGTTTGAGCAACGCACTGTGGCGGCTTTAGCCAGAATGGTGGATACAAGCGCGGTGATCGAGAACGAGCAAGGGGAAGTGAGTGGAGAGCAACGTTTGACGCCGATCCAGCGGTGGTTCTTCGCGCAGCGATTGGCCGAGCCTCATCACTTTAATCAATCGGTGTTGGTATCGGTGCGGCGGCGCTTGCAGCCAGAGTTATTGAAAGCGGCGGTTGAGGCGTTGTTGCGACAGCACGATGCCTTGCGACTGCGGTTTAGCCCGAATGGAGAAGCACACTATGCGGCGGTGAGCAGCGAGGCGCCGTTAACAGTGCATGATTTCAGCGAAGTGGCGGAGCCGGGTGGTGAGATCGAGCGCTTGGCGGCCGAAGCGCAGGCCAGTCTTGATTTGAGCGCGGGGCCGTTGCTGCGAGTGCACTACTACGATTTGGGAGCGGAGCGCGACGGGCGGTTGTTGCTGGTGGTCCACCATCTGGCGGTGGACATCGTATCGTGGGGCACACTTCTGGAAGACTTGCAGCATTGCTATGAGCAGTCGCAGTTGCCGGCCAAGACGACGAGCTACCAGCAATGGGGCGAGGCGTTGCAGGAGTATGCCCATTCGGAGCAGTTGGCGGCGCAGCTTGATTACTGGACCAGTGCGGAGCGCGATGACATCAAGCCATTGCCGGTGGATGGGAGTGGAACTCATCTCGAAGCAGCGGCGCGCGAAGTGACGGTGCGACTGGGCCGCGAGGAGACGCAATGGCTGCTGACGGAAGTGCCGAAAATGACGCGCGCGCAAGTGCACGAAGTGTTACTACTGGCGCTGGCAGCGAGTTTGTCGCAGTGGAATGGTGCGGAGCGAGTGTTGATTGATGTGGAGAGTCATGGTCGGGAAGAGACGATTGGAGCGGTGGACCTGACGCGCACGGTGGGATGGTTCACGGTGATTTATCCCCTCGTGGTTGCGCCGGGTGAGGGAAGCTGGAGTGAGAAGTTGCGGCGCGTGAAGGAGCAACAGCGGCAGGTTCCGCAGGGCGGGATCGGCTATGGAGTGTTGCGCTATCTGAGCGGTGTGGAGCAATTGTCAAGGCAACCGCAGGCGCAGGTGAGTTTCAACTATACCGGCCGCGGTGAGGTGGAGCGATCGGCAGGCGAAGGCGCGTTGGTAGGACCAGCGACCGAGAACCGCGGGGCGAACTCTAGTCCGCGCAACAGTCGCAGTCACATGTTGGAAGTGAATGCCGGTGTGGGTGGTGGTGAGTTGCAGGTGCACTGGAGCTACAGCGAAGGCGTGCACCGGCATGAAACGATCGAGCAGGTGGCCCAGCAGATGCTGCGTGTCGTGCAGGAACTGATCCAGGAGACGCAGCAATCTACAAATCCTCATTTTTCCACCGCCGACTTCTCGGAATTCGGCTGGAACCAAACAGACCTCGACGCCATCACCGACGCCATCCAGAACGCAAACATATAAATCTCTGCGCAACCTTTGCGTCCTCTGCGTCTCTGCGGTTTACGTTTTCGTTTACCGCAGAGACGCAGAGGACGCAGAGGTCACGCAGAGAGAAGAAGCTTATGCAGCTACAGAACACAGAAGATTTTTATCCGCTTTCGCCACTACAGGAGGGACTGCTGTTCCACGCGCTCTATTCACCCGAAGGTGGGGAGTACATCTCGCAGATCAGTTGTGTGATGCGAGGGGAGCTAAACGTTGGGGCTCTCAAAGAGGCGTGGCAGCAGGTGGTCCAACGACATGCTGCTTTAAGAACGTTCTTCCTTTGGGAAGGACTCAAGAAGCCCGTGCAGGTAGTGCAAAAACATCTCGATCTAACCTGGGAAGAATTTGACTGGCGTGGAGCTCAACGCGAGCAACTCACCGCCTATTTAGCCCAGGAACAAACGCGGAGCTTTCAACTTTCGCGCGCCCCCCTGATGCGTCTTGCCCTCATTCGCCTGAACGATGACGAATATGAGTTTGTTTGGAGCCATCATCATCTGCTGCTGGACGGTTGGTCCACCTCGCTCGTGACCAACGAAGTCATCCGATTTTATCGAGCTCTGGCGCGAGGCGAGCACCTGCTGCTGCCACACCCGCGCCCGTATCGCGACTACATCGCCTGGTTACAGCAACAGGACCTGAGCAGCGCCGAAAGCTATTGGCGCAGGACTCTGAAAGGATTCACCACACCAACTCCGCTAATACCAAATGAAGAGTCCGTCGGGAAGGGCGATTACATTGTTCGCCAGCTCAAACTAACAACCAGTGCGACCGCTCTCTTGCAGGAAGAAGCGCGCCAGCAAGGTCTGACACTGAACACACTGGTCCAGGGAGCATGGGCGTTGCTGCTGAGTTACTACACCGGTCAACAGGATGTAGTCTTCGGCGCCACAGTCTCAGGACGCCCGCCCGAAATGCAAGGCATCGAAGAAATGGTCGGCATCTTCATCAATACTCTGCCGGTGCGCGTGAAGCTCGCGCCTGAAATGCGCGTCGTCCATTGGCTGAAGCGTTTACAAGCAGAACAACTAGAGACACGTCAATATGAATACAGTCCCTTGAGCCGGATCCAGAGTTGGAGCGAAGTTCAACGTGGCAGCCTGTTATTCCAAAGCATTGTGGTGTTTGAAAATTATCCGGAGCAGACATCTTCAACCGCAAGCGGCGCGCAGGCTCGAGTAGGCGCGTGGGACGTTCGCCATTACATCAAAGAAAGCTATCCGATGACGTTAATGGCTGCGCCTGGTGCGCAGTTGCGAATGGAGATTAAATACGACAACTCTTTGTTCGATGCCGCGACGATCGGGCAGATGTTAGATCATCTCGAAGTGCTCCTGCACAACGTCCTCTCACGGCACAATGTTTGGCAAGAGACGTTGGGCGAAGTTTTGGAGCGGGCGCATGCTGAGCAGCAAGCCAACGAAAAGCGCAAAGTTAAAGAGGTTCGTGTCGAGATGCGCAAACAGGTGAAACGGAAGACTATCGGTAGTTGCTGAAGATGAGTGCGAAGGTGCAACTGAGGAAGCGTCGAGCGGTCTCGGAAGAGACGCTCGTGACGACCGAGCCGCTAGTGCCCGGGGTCACGTTGCCATTGGTGGCGCGACCGGTGGTGGCGGGCGTTGATCTGATCGCGTGGGCCAAGAAGCATTTGGATATTATCAATGCGAGCTTATTACAGTGTGGAGCGATTCTCTTTCGCGGGTTTGAGCTGCGCGGACGCGAGGCTTTTGCCGAGTTTATCCGGGCCACGTCGCATGGAGATTTGCTTCCTTATACAAATCGCTCTACGCCGCGCACCGAAGTCGGTGGAAATTTGTACACAGCGACCGAGTATCCGGCGAACCAGGTTATTCCCTTACACAATGAGAATTCATACCAGTCAAGCTGGCCTTTGAAGATCTATTTCTTCTGCGTCACGGCGCCGGCACAGGGAGGCGCAACGCCACTCGCCGATAGTCGAAAAGTGTTTGCGCGTATTCCTCCCGAGATTAAAGACGAATTTGCTGAGCGGAGAGTGATGTACGTGCGCAACTATGGCGATGGGCTGGACCTCAGTTGGCAGAAGGTTTTTCAAACAAGCGAACGATCGGAAGTCGAGGCGTTCTGCCGACGCGAAGGGCTGGAGTTTGAATGGAAGGACGAAGACCGTCTGCGAACTCGCCAGGTCTGTCAGGCCATTGCGTCACACCCGGAAACGGGAGAGCTCGTTTGGTTCAATCAGGCTCATCTATTTCACGTTTCCAGTTTGGCCTCGGACATCAGCGAGTATTTGTTGGCTGAGCTGAAAGAGACAGATCTTCCGCGCCATGCTCACTTTGGTGACGGTACTCCGATTAAAGCCTCATTCCTCGATGAGATTCGCGCCGCTTACATGCAAGAAACAGTGACGTTCGCGTGGCAGGAAGGCGACGTTCTGCTGCTCGACAACATGCTGACCGCACATGGACGAGAACCGTTCGTTGGACGAAGAGAGATCTTAGTTGGCATGGCAGAGCCTTATTCTCTGCGTTAACTCTGCGTCCTCTGCGCCTCTGCGGTGAACTTAACTTGATAACCGCAGAGACGCAGAGAACACAGAGACAGCGCAGAGATGAATTAGGAAGTTAAATGCAAGGTTACCGGTTATCACCGCAGCAGCAACGACTCTGGTTGTTACAGCAGCATAGTGAATGTTCGCCTTACCGTGTTCGGGCTCAGGTAACGATCGAGGGGGATCTCGATCGTGACAGGTTGCTCGAGGCGTTTCAGGCAGTCATTAACCGGCACGAAATATTGAACACGACATTTCAGCACTTGCCTGGAATGAATGTTCCTGTTCAGGTCATCAACGAGCCGCGCGTGCCGCTCACTCAGCAAGCTTTAGAGGAACCGTTTGACCTTCAGCAAGGTCCGACCATTCATCTCGTTCTGGATAGTCAAAACCTAATCATTAGTTTGCCGGCATTGTGTAGTGATCGGGCCAGTCTCAATCGTTTGGTTTACGAGTTGGCCGCGATCTTGAATGGTGACAAGCTGCCGGAACCGGAGATGCAGTTCGCGGACGTGGCCGAATGGCAACATGAATTGCTTGAATCAGACAACACCAAAGCAGGTCGGGATTACTGGCGTAAGTCGAAGTTCTTTGAAGCCGCTCAGCCGGAATTGTCGTTCGAACAGAAGCATGAGCGTGCGGAGTTTCAGCCGAAAGTATGGACCATCGCCCTGTCGCCGGAGCGCTCAGCTCAATTAGAGAAGTTGGCGCGAGGACACAAAATAACTGAGGCGGCGTTGTTGCAGTCGTGCTGGCAAATTTTTCTTTGGCGGTTGACACAGTCGTCAGACCTGATTGTCGCGTCCGCCTGTGATGGACGTAATGATAGTGAGCTCGAAGGCGTGCTCGGGTTGCTCACAAAATACTTGCCGGTGCAACTCGAGCTACATTCCGGCTTGTCTTTCCTTGAAGTAGCCCGTCAGGTTCAGGAACGATTGCGAGAAGCGGAAGAATGGCAGGAGTATTTTCAGTTTACCGGAAGCCGCAGCTTCTTCCCGTTTAGCTTCGACTACAACGAGCAGCAATCAGAGTATGTCGCGGCAGACATCAAATTCAGGATCACCAGGCAGTATGACTGCATTGAGCCATACAAACTGAAACTTAGCTGTTGCCGGCAAGAAGGTACTTTAACCGCCGGGCTTCACTACGATTCCAGTCTCTTCGATACGTCAGACATTGAGCGACTGGCAGGTGAGTTCCTGACAATCACAGGATCGCTTATCAACCATCCGCAGACAGCCATCGGCCACGCAGAGATATTGTCACCACGTGAGCGCTACCAATTATTAGTTGAGTGGAACCAAACCGCCACCGCTTATCCCGAACAATATTTCCATCAGATATTCGAAGCTCAAGTTGAGAGCAATCCCGAAGCGACCGCCGTGATCTATCAGGACCGGCAGTTGAGTTTTCGTGAGCTGAACGATCGTGCCAATCAACTCGCCCACTATTTACAGGGGCAGGGCGTCGGACCTGAATCGCGCGTCGGAATCTTGCTGGAGCGTTCCTCTGAAATGGTTATGGCGATTCTCGGCGTGCTGAAGGCGGGCGGTGCTTATGTGCCTTTGGACCAGACCTATCCGCCAGAGCGCTTATCGTTTATGCAGGAAGACGCCGGGCTCACGGTGTTACTGACACAGGCGTATCTTGATGCAGCGAGGCCACAGATCGCGCAGGAGAGCACAAGCAATCTGATCTCGCAGATCCAACCCGAGAATCTCGCGTACGTGATCTACACATCGGGCTCAACCGGGAAACCAAAAGGCGTGATGATTCCGCATTCCGGACTCGTCAACTATCTGAATTGGTGCACGAAGGCATACAACGTTTCCGAAGGTCAGGGCTCTGTCGTTCACTCTTCAATCGCCTTCGATCTGACGATCACGAGTCTCTTTGCTCCACTCGCTGTGGGACGCGGCGTCGTGCTGATTCCGGAAGAGCAGGGCATTGAAGCGCTCGCAACAGTCTTGAGCACCGCGAACGATTTCAGTCTCATCAAGATCACTCCGGCGCACCTCGAGTTGTTGAGCCAGATGGCGCCGGCGGAAAAAGTGAGCGGGAAAACCAGGGCGCTCATTATCGGTGGCGAGGAGTTGCGCGGTGAGAGTCTCGAGTTCTGGCGCGCACACGCTCCTACGACGCGCCTGATCAATGAATATGGACCAACGGAATCCGTAGTGGGATGCTGTGTTTACGAAGTCGAGGAGGATGATCCGGCTTCGGGTCCAGTTTCGATTGGAAAACCGATCGCCAATACGGAGCTGTACATCGTGGACGAGCAGATGCAACCCGCGCCGATCGGAATGGCAGGAGAACTCTACATCGGGGGCGCGGGGCTAGCGCGCGGCTACTTGCAGCGGCCGGAATTAACGGCAGAAAAGTTTGTGCCGCATCCGTTCAGTGAGCAGGTCGGAGCGCGGCTGTATCGAACGGGAGACCTCGCGCGGTATCTGGCGGATGGGCGGATCGAGTTTCTGGGGCGGTGCGATCAGCAGGTGAAGCTGCATGGTTACCGGATCGAGTTGGGTGAGATCGAGGCAGTGCTGCGGAGCCAGAGTGGAGTGCAGGATGCCGTGGTGATCGTGAGAGAGAAACGACTGGTGGGCTACGTGGTGCGAGCGGGTGAGGCTATTTCGATGAGCGAGTGGCGAAGTCGAATGAGCGAGCAGTTGCCGGAGTACATGATCCCCGCGGTGATCGTTGAGTTGCGAGAGCTGCCGTTGACGACCAACGGAAAGGTGGATCGAAAGGCGCTGCCCGAGCCTGATGGAGCGCGGCCGGAGTTGCAGGTGAGTTATGAGGGGCCGCGGAATGAAGTGGAAGCAGAGTTGTGCCGGATTTGGGCGGCGGTGTTGGGTCTCGAGCGAGTGGGGATACACGACAACTTCTTCGAGTTGGGCGGCGATTCGATTCTCTCGATTCAGATCGTGGCGCGCGCCAATCAAAAGGGACTGCGGTTGATGCCGCGACAAGTGTTTGAGCAGCGCACGATCGCGGAGTTAGCGACAGCGGTTAACACGACCGCAAAAACAGAGCAATTGTTGGCCCAGGTGGAGTATTGGACCAGTGCAGAGCGTCTCGAGATCAAGCCGTTGCCGGTGGATGGGACAGATCCGGCAGCAGCGACCACCGAGGTGGCGGTGCGGCTTGAACGTGAGGAGACCGAATGGCTGCTGAGCGAGCTACCAAAGGCGATGCGAGCGGAAGTGCATGAAGTGCTGCTGACTGCCTTGGGAGCAAGTCTGTCGGCGTGGAGCGGTGAGAAGCGAGTGTTGATAGATGTGCTGTATCCCCTGGTGGTGGAAGTGGGCGAGGGAAGCTGGATTGAGAAGTTGCGGCGTGTGAAGGCGCAACTGCGGCAGGTGCCGGATGGCGGCACCGGTTACGAGGCGCTCCGCAATCTGAGCGAGGTGCGGGAGCAACTTGAGCGTCAGCCGCAGGCTCAGGTGAGTTTCAACTATAGTAACTCCGCTCAGGAGAGCCGCAGTCACATGTTGGAGGTCAATGCCCATGTGGACAGTGACGAGTTGTTGGTCCAGTGGACCTATCGCGAAGGAGTGCACCGGCAGAAGACGATCGAACAATTGGCGCAGCAGATGCTGCATGCAGTGAAGCAAATCATCCACGAGACGCGGCAATCCACTACTCCGCTTTTCTCCACCGCCGACTTCCCAGACGCCGGGTTGTCGCAACAAGAGCTCGACAATCTAATGTCAGTTTTGGACTAGCCTTTCTTCTCTGCGATCTCTGCGTATCTCAGCGGCCTCTGCGTTGAGATGCCCTTTAACGCAGAGAACGCAGAGAGCCGCAGAGATCCCAGGAGTCGCAAGATGAGCAAGAAAGATATCGAAGATATCTATAGTCTTTCACCTCTGCAGCAGGGGATGCTCGTTCACACGCTCTCAACAGAGAACTCGAAACTATATTTCGAGCAACTGAACTTTACTCTCCGGGGTGAGGTGGATGTCCCGACACTGAAGCGCGCCTGGGACGAAGTCGCCGCCAGACATGCAATCCTGCGCACCTCATTCGCATGGGAAGGAATCAAGAAACCGGTTCAAATTGTTCATCGTCACAAGCCTCTGGATTGGGCCGAACTCGATTGGCGCAACCTCGACCCCACCGCACAGAAAATGGCCTTAGTCGAGTATGCCCAGACAGATCGCGCGCGCGGTTACGACATGTCAAAGGCGCCGTTGATGCGACTCGCCCTGATCCGTCTGGCGGATGAAACCTACCATTTCATCTGGAGCTATCACCACGTGCTGCTGGACGGCTGGTCCATCTCCATAATCTTTGGCGAAGCTTTGAATTTTTACCAGGCATTCAGCAAAGGCCAAGAGCTGAGCTTGCCTGAACCAACGCCATTTCGCGCCTACATCGCCTGGCTCGCGAAACAGAATCTGGCCGAAGCCGAAACTTTTTGGCGGTCCACATTAAAAGATTTCTCAGCGCCGACACCATTACCTTTCGACTATCTACACTCCAATGGGACTCCTCGTTTCCATACTCAGCACCTGTCAGTTGAGAGAACAACGAGCGCCGCTCTGCAGCATCTAGCGCGCGGGCATCAACTAACGCTCAACACGATCGTGCAAGGCGGGTGGGCCCTGCTTCTCTCTCGTTACAGCGGGAATCGCGACGTGGTTTTTGGCGCCGCCGTTTCCGGGCGACCGGCGGAACTTCCCGGAGTGGAATCCATGGTCGGACTATTTATTAATACGTTGCCCGTGCGGGTGCGGCTCGACGAGAAGCAAAGCCTCGTGCAGTGGTTGCAGCAATTGCAGTTGGACCAGCTAGAAGCGAGGCAGTACGCCTACAGTCCGTTAGCGCAAGTGCAGGGCTGGAGTGAAATGGGCCGCGGTCATGCGCTGTTTGACAGTTTCGTCGCGTTTGAAAACTCGCCGACAAATTCTTCTTCATCGCCGGGACAGCAAACGAATTCGGAAATCAGCGCCGAAACCAACGAGCAGAGCAGCAACTACGAGAAATCAACCTGGTCACTCACCCTCGGCGTAGTACCGAGCGATCAGATCTTCTTTCAACTTACATACAACCAGCGGCGCTTCACCGAGAAAACGATCATGCGCTTGTTGCAGCACTTTCAACGTGTGCTCGAGGTCTTTGCAGCGACACCTGAGATTACGTTGGGAGAAGTCTCGCTGCTGTCGGAAGCAGAGCGGCGACATTTGCTGTGCGACTGGAACCGGACTGAAACAGCAGAGTATCAGGCCGAATGCATTCATCGTTTATTTGAACAGCAAGTGGATCAGACGCCGGAGCAGATCGCGCTGGAGTTTGGCGATAAGCGTGTGAGCTACCGCGAACTGAACGAGCGGGCCAACCGGCTGGCGCGTTATCTGTGCGAGCAGCGAGTGAAGCCGGAAGTGGTAGTGGGCCTTTGCCTCGAGCGTTCGGTGGAGATGGTAACGGCAGTGTTGGGAGTGTTGAAGGCAGGCGGCGCTTACCTGCCGCTGGATCCTAATTATCCGCTGGAACGGTTGTCGTTCATGCTGCAGGAAACTGCGGTGCCGTTGTTACTGACTCAGGAGCGGCTGTTGGACCAGTTGCCGGGGCATTGGGGAGAGATTCTGTGTCTCGATACAGAGTGGGCGGAACGCGAAAGTGAATATGACGGAAAGAACCTCGCGAGCGATGTAAGACCGGAGAACCTGGCCTACGTGATCTACACATCCGGATCAACGGGACGGCCCAAGGGAGTGAGCGTAACGCATCGAGGGCTGAAGAATCTGGCGCGAGTGCAGCAGCGTGCGTTTGGATTGAGACAGGGTGATCACGTGATGCAGTTTGCGTCACTGAGTTTCGATGCGTCGGTGTCAGAGATCTTTGTGACGTTGTGCGCGGGCGCGACGTTGTGTTTGCCCGAGCCGCAGGAAGCCCTCGTGGGCGGGGCATGGGTGGCAGAGATGGAGCGCCACGCGATCAATGTCGTGACGGTGCCGCCGTCGTTGTTGGCAGTGACTGACGCGCGGCTAGTCGGGCAGTTGCGGAGTTTGATAGTGGCCGGAGAAGCGTGCAGCCGGAAAGTAGCAGCAGCATGGAGCGAGAAGGTCGAACGCTTCGTCAATGCATATGGACCAAGTGAAGCGACTGTGTGTGCGAGCGTGAACGAAGATGTGCGGCTGGAACTCGAGGAAAGCGACGGGCGCGAGCCGACCATCGGGAGAGTGATCGACCACACGGAACTCTACATCGTTGATGCGCAGATGCAGCCGGTGCCGGTGGGAGTGGTTGGGGAGTTGTATATCAGCGGAGTCGGGCTCGCGCGCGGTTACTGGCGACGGCCGGAGCTGACGGCGGAGAAGTTTGTGCCGCATCCGTTCAGTGAGCAGGCTGGCGCGCGTATGTATCGAACGGGAGACCTCGCGCGGTACCGGTCGGATGGGCGGGTTGAGTTCCTGGGGCGAAGTGATCAGCAGGTGAAGCTGCATGGTTTCCGGATCGAGTTAGGCGAGATCGAAGCGGTGTTGCGGAAGCAGCACGGAGTGCAGGATGCCGTCGTGATAGTGAGAGAGGAACGGCTGGTGGGTTACGTGGTGCGAACCGGGGAAGCTATTTCGATGAGCGAGTGGCGGAGTCTACTGAGTGAGCAGTTGCCGGAATACATGATCCCGGCGGTGGTGGTGGAGTTGCGAGAGTTGCCGTTGACGTCCAACGGAAAGGTGGACCGCAAGGCATTGCCAGAGCCTGACGGAGCGCGGCCGAGGTTAGGGTCGAGCTATGAAGCACCACGGAATGAAGTGGAAGCGGAGTTGTGCCGGATCTGGGCGGCAGTGTTGGGACTGGAGCGAGTGGGGATACACGACAACTTCTTCGAGCTGGGTGGCGATTCGATTCTCTCGATACAGATCGTGGCCCGCGCTAACCAAAAAGGCTTGCGCCTGGCCCATAAACATCTGCTCGAGCACCGAACGGTAGGTGAGTTGGCGGCCGTGGTGGATACAACCCCCGTAATCGAGAACGAGCAAGGGGAAGTGACTGGAGAGCAACGCTTGACGCCGATTCAGCAGTGGTTCTTCGCACAACAATCGGAGGACTTGCACCACTGGAACCAGGCGACACTCGTATCAGTGAGCGGGCGCTTGCAGCCGGAATTACTGAAAGCTGCGCTGGGGGTGTTGTTGCGACAGCACGATGCGCTGCGATTACGGTTTAGACACGATGGAGAAGTTTGGAAAGCGCACTATGCGGCGGTGGGCGAAGACGTGCCGTTGATAGTGCATGACCTGAGCGGCGTGACTGTGGCTGAACAGCGCGGTGAGATCGAGCGACTGGCGGCTGAGGCACAGAGCAGTCTTGATTTGAGCGCCGGGCCGTTGCTGCGAGTGCACTACTACGATTTGGGAGCAGAGCGAGGCGGTCGCTTGTTGTTGGTGATCCACCATCTGGCCGTGGACATCGTGTCGTGGTCCATACTGTTGGACCAGCTGCAGCATGCGTATGAGCAGTTGGAGCACGGTGCGAAAGACGTGCAATTGCCGCACAAGACGACCAGTTATCAACAGTGGGCCGAAGTGTTGCAGGAGTATGCGCAGTCGCTGCCGCTGCTGTCCCAGATCGACTATTGGCTGGATGACAAGCGACGTGATGTGGCGCCGCTGCCGGTAGATTTTTCTGACGGAGAGAACCTGGAGTCAACCAGTCGCCAGCTAGCGACGTATCTCGATGCCGAAGACACACGGAAACTGGTGTTCGAGGTCTCGAAAGCCGGTAACGTCCACGTCAACGAAGTGCTGCTGACAGTGTTGGCGGAGACTTTCTCGCAGTGGACCGGTGACAAACACGTGCTGATCGATGTGGAAGGTCACGGGCGCGAAGAAACCATCGGCGAAGTGGATTTGACGCGCACTGTCGGCTGGTTCACGACCATTCATCCGGTGTTGCTGACAGTGGCAGACAACGCGTCCTGGGAAGAGCAGTTGCGGACAGTTATGAAGCAATTGCGTGCGGTGCCGAAGCGAGGAATCGGTTATGGAGTGCTGCGATATTTAAGTGGAAAGAAAGAGCTTGTCGAGCGTTTAGAGTCGCTGCCTCAAGCGGAAGTTTTATTCAATTACGGCCGCTTTGTGGAAGGCCAGGAGCAACGATTAGAGCAGAGGTTTGGGTCGGCTGCTGAATCTGCGGGACAGGTGCATAGTGCTCGCGCGAGACGCACACACTTACTGGAAATAAACGCGAGCATCGCCGGCCAGCAGTTGTGTGTGCGGTGGAGTTTCAGTGATCACAGGCATGAACGCGGTACCGTGGAAAAGCTGGCCCAGGGGTTTCTCAATGGACTGCGAGAGTTGATCGGTAGCTTTCAAGATTCAGAAGTTACAACGGGGGGAATTTCTCCACTTACCGATGAAGCGCCTTTCTGGGCGCCGCTCGTTCCACTTCAGCAGCGCGGCTCGAAGGCACCGTTCTTCTGCGTTCATCCGGCCGGCGGCTCTGTACTCCCCTTGGTTGATCTGGCGCGGCAATTCAGTCCTGATCAACCGTTCTACGGACTGCAAGCCGTCGGACTTTATGAAGAGCGCGAGCCGTACACAACTATCGAAGAGATGGCGGCGCGTTACGTCGATGAGATTCGTGTGGTCCAGCCGGAAGGACCATATGTAATCGGCGGATTGTCGTTCGGCGGATTTGTAGCGTTTGAAATAGCGCAGCAGTTATACAACCAGAACCAGACCGTATCTTTGCTGGCAATACTGGATACTGTCGCGCCGAGTTTTAATCGCGAGCTGAATGAGCGCACTCATGATCCTGACGCGGTGCTCTTCGATCAGGCGACGGCCGCAGCCGAGACGAGTAGAAAAAAACTTGCCCTCACACTCGAGGAATTTAGACAGCTACCGCTCGAAGCTCAACTCGAGTTTGTTATGGACCAGTTGCGATCACTCTTTGCCAGTGACACAAAACTAAAACAACTCCGTCGCGAGCTGAAGATTTATCAATATCACGGGCGGGCGGTTCGGAATTACCAGCCGCGAGTTTATCCCGACCGGATCACGCTCTTCCGCAGTAGTGAAATGTCGGACAACAAATCTTTCCGGAATATGTATGAGCATCCGTCATTTGCTGATCCGGCAATGGGCTGGGGCGCCCTCTCGACGGAACCGGTCGAAATCTATCGCATCCCCGGCCACCACACGCAAATCGTCACCGAGCCACACGTGCGCGTCATGGCCCAACACATGCGCGCCTGCCTCGAGAAGAGACAAGAAATATTTGCTAGTGAGGCTCACCCGCAGTTAAAGAGCAAGACCGCTCAGCCTGCGAAGCAGGCGAAAGCATAGAGCGTGGGGCGCCAGCCCCAGGATCAAGATCTGTCGCCCGCTGTCGCGGGCTCCCCGCTCTTTTTTACACCTCAACCTGGGGCTTGCGCCCCAAGCTTTATGCTTACGCCTGCTTCGCAGGCTAAGAACAGGAACATACAAGGACGGGGAGCACATGCAATCGCAGGCTAGGAACACAGACATCAAAGACCGAAGGCCGCTTTGCATTGATTTGGGTTTGCACAAAAGAATCGCTCAGCCTGCGGAGCAGGCGAAAGCATAAAGCCTGGGGCGCCAGCCCCAGGATCAAGATCCAAAAGACAACGCCGAGCCCGTGAAACGGGCGACAGCGTGAAATTTTACAGACTGTCGCCCGCTGTCGCGGGCTCCCGGCTCTTTTTTTACACCTCAACCTGGGGCTTGCGCCCCAGGCTTTATGCTTACGCCTGCTTCGCAGGCTAAGAACAGGAACGTAAAAGGACGGGGAGCACATGCAATCGCAGGCTAGGAACACAGACATCAAAGACCGAAGGCCGCTTTGCATTGATTTGGGTTTGCACAAAAGAATCGCTCAGCCTGCGGAGCAGGCGAAAGCATAAAGCCTGGGGCGCCAGCCCCAGGATCAAGATCCAAAAGACAACGCCGAGCCCGTGAAACGGGCGACAGCGTGAAATTTTACAGACTGTCGCCCGCTGTCGCGGGCTCCCGGCTCTTTTTTTACACCTCAACCTGGGGCTTGCGCCCCAGGCTTTATGCTTACGCCTGCTTCGCAGGCTAAGAACAGGAACATACACACCTGCTTCGCAGGCTAAGAACACGGACATGAAAGGACGGCAAGCATGTCTATGTATAGATTGAATGCAAGTACGGCGATTGAGCCGCTCGTTAATAGGTGGGTGGCTTGGTCCAATGTGCTTGGGCCAGTGGTCTCCAGTCTGCACCTGAAAAACTATCAGAGCAATTTGTTGCGGTCCTATTTGGATAGTCCGCAGTATCACGCCGAAGCTTCCCAGGATCCGCGTTTGCGCAGCGGCCGCGTGGTGAACATTTCTCCTGCGCGAGCGACTGAGGTCAAAGAGTTTTTGCTCAACACTGAAGCCGAGCAATCAGACAATCTCCGATTTGCCGAGAACGTCATCGCTTTTCACAACCAGCTTTCGAGCCAGGCTGATGGGCTCAGCCTCGATTCCTATTACGAAAAACTACCGTCTGAGCTGAGAGGATACGTCGAGCTGGTTTACGACTACTACGATCACCCGATCGTTCGCTTCTTCGAAGGACTGCTTTACCAAAGTAACTACTACAAAAAACAACTCCAATCATTCCGCCTATTCCGGCAACACGATGACGTCCGTCCGTTCTTCATGAACACGCCGCGACTCCCACAGCCCGAAGAGATTCATTGGCACGTTCCATTCGCGAGTGAGCAGGTAGATGAGCTCTGCCGGCTCGATACTACCCCGCAGGAATTGGGATACATCCGCGAACTACTCGGCCTGCCATCTTCAGCAGAGAATTCCTTATTACCTTTGCTGACCACGGAAGAGATTCCCGAGTACGAGACGTGGCAAGGCACGAAACCGCGCATTCGATACATTGGCCACGCGTGTGTCTTGATCGAGTGGAATGGAGTCACGATTTTGACTGATCCGTGTCTGGGCGTGAGTCCGGCAGACGTAACCACAGAACGTTTGACATATGAGAACCTCCCGCCGCGAATCGATTACGTCCTCGTCACACACGCGCACCATGATCACTTCTGCGTTGAGTCGTTGTTGCGTTTGCGTCACAAGATCGGAACCCTGGTCGTCCCGCGCTCGAACGGAACGTTTTATGGAGATCTTTCGCTCAAGTTGTGTGCCCGCGCGATCGGCTTCAACCACGTGATCGAAATCGATGCTCTCGAGTCGATCAGTATTTCTGACGGAGAGATCATCGGCATTCCTTTTCTGGGAGAGCACGCGGATTTACCTCATGGCGGGAAGACGGCCTACGCAGTGCGCGCCGGTCAAGAGCGGATCTTGTTCGCCGCCGACTCCGATTGTCTCGATCAGGAAATGTATCGAAACATCCGGCGCGTGCTTGGTCCAATTCAGACCGTGTTTTTAGGGATGGAGTGTGTTGGCGCTCCGCTTACATGGACCAGCGGCGCCATCCTGCCGCGCCAACCCAAGCACAGCATAAATCAATCTCGCCGGTACAAAGGGTGTGACTCAAACAGAGGTCTGCGCTTGCTTGAAGCTATCGGCGCAGAGCGACTGTACGTTTACGCGATGGGACTCGAGCCGTGGATGGAATTTCTACTCGGCCTCGCCTATACGCCTGACGCAACGCAAATCAAGGAGGCGCAGCGCTTCCTGAGCCTGGCCCAAGAAGCCGGTCTTGAAAGCCGTCTCCTCAATGGCAGTTGCGACATTTATTTTGACCCGGTTCAAAGCAAGAGTGTAGGAGCATAAGAACATGAAACTCATACGTGTATTGTTGAGCTACTCGCGGCGCACCGTGATTCTCGCGATTATCGCCGGCATCGTTAGCGGCGTTTGCAATGCGGCGTTGCTGGCGGTTATTCACAAGGCTCTCACCTCCGGGCGCCAGGGTTCCTCGACTCTTCTGTGGGGTTTCCTTGCGCTTTGGATTGTGTTGCCGGCCAGTCGCATTGTTTCGATGGTCACACTCTCACAACTCGTGCAACAAGCAATCTACGATCTGCGCATGCACTTGAGCCGTCAAATACTCGCTGCTCCGTTGCGTCAACTCGAAGAGATTGGTCCGCATCGTCTGTTTGCTACGCTCAACGACGACGTGCAGGCCATTAGCAACGCCCTCGTCAGCATTCCTTCGATCTGCATGCAAGGTACGATCTTACTCGCGAGTCTGATTTATCTGGGTTGGCTCTCGTGGCCGGTGCTCATCGGAGTGGTGGTTTTTATGAGCGTGGGGATGTTCACGTTTCAGATGGCCATCGCCAAAGCATCGGGTTACCTGCGGCTCGCGCGTGAAGATTGGGATGCGCTGTATCGGCATTTCCGCGCGCTGATCGACGGTAACAAGGAATTGAAACTCCATCGCGGCCGGCGCCAATCGTTCGTGGAATGCGTACTGCAAACGACGGCTAATTCGTACAGGCGTCATAACGTCATCGGTGGTGGTATCCAGACCGCGGCCGCCGGTATGGGCCAGATCCTGTTCTTTCTGTTAATCGGTCTGCTCATCTTCGCCGTGCCGGCCTACACGAATACGAGCCCACAGGTCTTGACCGGTTACACGCTGCTGCTGCTTTTCATCATGACTCCGATCGAAGTCCTCAACATGCTTGTGCCGTCGATATCGCGCGCGCAGGTTGCGTTGCAGAAAGTGGATAAGCTCGGTCTTTCGCTGGCAGCTAAGTCAACGGAAAAAGAAGCTGAGATCGCCGCAGTGTTGCCCGCGTGGGAGACAGTGGAACTGCGCGGCGTCGCTCACACCTATTTTCGCGAGGCTGAAAACAGTCACTTCACGCTTGGTCCAATCGATCTGACGCTCACGCCCGGCGAGCTCATGTTCATCACCGGAGGCAATGGCAGCGGCAAGACGACACTCGCAAAGCTTATGATCGGACTCTACGCTCCTGAAGACGGTGAGCTGCGGATTAACGGTGTGCCGGTTACGGATGAGAATCGCGACTGGTATCGCCAACACTTCACCGTGGTTTTCTCTGACTTCTTCCTGTTCGACAGTCTGCTCGGTCTCGAGGCGCCAAAGCTTGACGACAAGGCGCGCGAGTATCTGGTGAAGCTGCAACTCAACCACAAGCTTGAAGTCAAAGACGGAGTGCTCTCGACGACTGATCTTTCGCAGGGACAGCGGAAACGTTTGGCGCTACTCACTGCTTATCTCGAAGATCGTTCGATCTATTTGTTTGACGAATGGGCCGCCGATCAGGATCCGACTTTCAAGCAGATCTTTTATCACTCGCTACTACCTGAGTTGAAAGCGAGAGGGAAGACTGTGATCGTGATCAGTCACGACGATCATTACTACGACGTCGCCGATCGCCTGATCAAACTCGCAGACGGGAAGTTGGAATACGATCGAGACCAACTCGAATCGCGCGAGCAGCTCAGTCTCGCCGATCACACCCACGCACAAACAGCAAAAATGTTTTCTTAATTAAACTTGGAGGGACGAACATGAGAGACGATGCAGAAGATACGACTATCTACAAGGTGGTGCTGAATCACGAGGAGCAATATTCAATCTGGCCCGCAGACCGTGAGAATCCGCTCGGTTGGAACGATGCCGGCAAGTCAGGACTGAAGGCGGAATGTCTTGAATACATCAAAGAAGTATGGACAGACATGCGCCCGCTCAGCTTGAGAAAGAAGATGGCCGCCGCCGCTCAGAAGTAAGGTCATGGCAACAATCATTATCGCGATGTTGCCCGAGATGGGCCATCTCAACGCTACGCTAAAACTCGCCCGCACTCTCGGTGAGCGCGGGCATGAGATCTTCTACCTCGGCGGCTCGGAACGTCGCGCTTACATGGAGAAACAGGGAATGCGGTTCATCTCCCTGGATGAAGGTTGGGATAGCGCCGGCAGCGGGTTTTCACAACTGGACGTAATGGAATTCTTGCTGGAAGCGAGACTACACTGCCAGCCGCTCAATCAGTATTTCACCACCGTGATCGAAACTTTTCGCGAGGGGATCGAAGGATTGATCGGTTATCTGCAACCTGATTTCCTGCTCATCGATCCGTACGTGCCCGACGTGGCGCTCATTGCTCAAGAGCTAGAAATGCCTTTCGCTTTTCTCAATACCACGCTGTTCAGCCCACTCGATGGTACGGAATTGCTCGAGAGTTCGCCGGAGCTCGGGCGCGTCCCGCAGTTGATCACGTGTCTGGAGGAGTTCGATTATCCGGAAGTGGTGAGACGCAGCCGCAATCGTCATTATCTTGGACCAGGGGTCGATTTGCAGCGTCACGAAGAACCCTTCGACTGGAATCAAATCGACCACACGATTCCACTGATTTACTGTTCACTCGGAAGCCAGTCTCATAACTGCGTAGGAGCGCAACGCTTTTTCCAGGTCATGATCGATGCGATGTCGGGCTTGCCTCACTTGCAAATGATTCTCGCAGCGGGTGTTCAGTTTAATAGCGGCGACTTTCAAAGCATTCCAGCTAACGTGCTAATGCTGAAGCACGCCCCGCAGTTGCAGATTCTTGAACGGGCTGACGTCGTCATCACGCACGGAGGCTTGAATACGATTAAGGAAGCGCTGGTCTTTGGAGTTCCGATGATCGTGTTTCCATCGTTTGGAGAGCAGCCGATGAACGCCGGAAGAATTGTTCATCACGGGCTCGGAGTGTGGGGAAATCTGCAAAGCGTGACGGTTGAACAGGCGCGTAGCTTTATTGAACGGGTGGTGGAAACAGAATCGTTTCGCGAGCGCGCGGCCTTTTTCCGTGAAAGATGCGAAGCGCTCGATGGTTCGGATGTAAAAATCGTCGAAGCGCTGCTGGCTGCAGAAAACTGTGAACAGGAGTTCGTGCAGTAGTAGAATACGCGCGGTTTTATCAAAGAAGTTGGGCAGCACTTGGGAAAGGAGTCTCACATGACCAAAGTATTCTCACTTATTGCGATCGTTCTTTTGGTTTCGGGCATTGCGGCAGCGCAGACAACAACTCCGACCGACGAGAACGCAGCGATCACCAAAACTGCACTCAATTACATTGAAGGGTGGTATGAAGGCAACGCGGAACGTATGGAGAGCGCGTTGCATCCGGAGCTCGCCAAGCGGATGATCTACACGGATCCAAAAACCGGACGTAGCCAGTTCAATCACATGGGTGCGATGGCGCTGGTCCAGGGAACGCGGCGCGGCGGCGGCAGCCAAACACCGAAAGAGAAGCAGTTGAAAGAGGTCACGATTCTCGATCGTTTCAATAATGCGGCCGTCGTGAAGATCGTGGCGTCTGACTGGATCGATTATTTGTCAGTCGCGAAGTTTAATGGTGAATGGAAGATCATCAACGTGCTCTGGGAGTTGAAACCGAAACCGCCAGTGCAATCTACATCTAGTACGACGAAGCCGTAATAAACCAGCCACAAAAAGGCACAAGAAGCACAAAATAAATAACTGGCACGCGAGCAGATAGAATTCTTCTTTCTGTGCCTTTTGTGCTTTCTTGTGGCCAGTCTTAGTAACGATGTTTGACAACTTGGTCCATCTCCTGGAGACGAGAGCCGCTGATCTTTCTGATCAGACGGCGTACACGTTCCTGCGCGACGGCGAGATTGAAGAGGCCAATCTCTCTTACGGGGAATTGGCGCGCCAGGCTCGCGCGGTCGGGGCATGGCTGCAGGAGCGCAGGATGCAAAATCAAAATGTGCTCCTGCTGTATCCGCCCGGACTCGAATACATCGTCGCGTTCTGGGGTTGTCTCTATGCAGGTGCGGTTGCTGTGCCGGCATACCCGCCATCGCGCAATCGCCACCTCGGAAGGATTGAGTCGATTGTCGCTGACGCAAAGCCGCAACTCGCTTTAACCACCTCGACCATTCGCGCGCGTATCGAATCGTCACTCGCGCTCGACTGCGGCGTGGCTGAGGAGATTGACCTCGCACTAGCAGAAAACTGGCGCGCGCCTCACATCGATCAGGCGACACTCGCGTTTCTGCAATACACATCAGGCTCTACTTCGACACCGAAAGGCGTGATGGTCACGCATGGCAATCTTCTTCACAACGAAGAGCTGATCCGTCACGCCTTCCGACAGGATGAGCATTCAATCATTGCGGGGTGGCTGCCGCTTTACCACGACATGGGGCTGATCGGGAATGTGCTGCAACCGCTTTATCTCGGCGCACGCTGCATTCTCATGTCGCCAGTCGCATTTCTACAGAAGCCTTTGCGATGGCTGCGGGCAATTTCCGATTACCGCGCCACGACCAGCGGTGGACCAAACTTCGCTTACGACCTCTGCACGCAAAAGATCACTGCCGAAGAACGCGACTCACTCGATCTTTCTTGTTGGAGCGTCGCTTTCAATGGCGCCGAGCCGGTGCGGGCTGAGACGTTGGAGTGTTTTGCTTCGTTCTTTCAACCGTGCGGTTTTAAACGTGAAGCGTTTTATCCCTGTTACGGTTTGGCGGAAGCAACGCTCTTCGTTTCCGGCGCGAGTGTGCGGTCGATCAACGGATCTGTCGTGGGCTGCGGGGCTCTAGGGCGCGATCCCGAGATCGTCATCGTTAATCCCGAAACGTTGGTGAGATGTGCGGCTGGTGAAGTAGGAGAGATTTGGATTGGCGGGCCGAGCGTCGCCGCCGGTTACTGGAACCAGCCCGAAGAGACGGCGAACGTATTTTGTGCCCGTCTTTCCGGTAGTGATGGTCCATATCTTCGCAGCGGCGATCTCGGCTTCGTTGCAGCGGGCGAGTTGTTCATCACAGGACGCATCAAGGATCTGATCATCATTCGTGGCCGCAATCTTTATCCTCACGAGATCGAGAGAACAGTTGAGAAGAATCATCCGTCGTTGAAGCCCGGATGCGGTGCGGCTTTTTCGATTGTAGACGAAGGCGAAGAGCGATTGGTTATCGTGCAGGAGTTGTCACGCCGTGCATCGCCGTCCTTCGATGATGTGATCGGAAACATCAGGCAGGCTGTGTCTGAAGAGCACGAAGTCCAACCTCACTGTGTGATGTTGGTGAGTGCGGGTAGTGTTCCGAAGACTTCCAGCGGCAAGATCCAGCGTGGCAAGTGCCGCGAGATGTTTCTTTCTTCGCGGTTCGAGGCATTGGCCATATGGCATGCAAACAAGCAAGCTGTGTCGACTCATGCAGGCCACATGGAAGTCGAGACGTATCTGCGCGCGCATATGGCTGCAAAACTCGGCGTCGATATTGAGAGCATCGATGTACACGAGCCGCTCACGCGCTACGGTATCGATTCGTTGTCGGCAATCGGGATGGCCCATGCGATCGAGTCGAACTTTAACGTGGAATGGTCGATGGCGAGTTTGCTGGAAGGTCCGAGTCTCTTCGAAGTCGCCACTCAACTTCGCGCGAAGATGGACCAGGCGGCCCCACGCATTGATCCAATCGAAACTGGTGGAATGCACGCACTCTCGCACGGACAGCAGGCGCTCTGGTTCCTGCACCAGATGGATCCATCGAGCGCCGCCTACAACGTTGCGGCTGCGGCGCGAATTGAGGGCGCACTTGATGCTGTTGCTCTGGAAGGCGCCTTTCTCGCACTGGCCCAACGACACGCCTCATTGCGGAGCACGTTCGAAGTTATCGAAGGAAAGCCGATTCAACGAGTCCACGAAGATTTACCGGTTCACTTCGAAAGGATCGATGCGTCTTCGTGGGATCAGGTTGATGAGTGGTGTGGTGAAGAAGCATTGCGTCCGTTTGATTTCGGCGCCGGACCGCTATGGCGAGTGAAACTGTTGCAGCGTCGTGAAGATGAGTATGTGCTTCTCATCGTCGCGCATCACATCATCGTTGATTTCTGGTCGCTCAACGTGATGTTTCAGGAGTTGGGCGAGCTCTACACGGCGCAGCGCCAGCTACGACGGCCGCAGCTTCCGGTCTTAGAGTTTCAATATGCGGATTACGTGCGAAAGCAGAGCGAGTTGCTTGAAGGACCGGAAGGTGAGCGACTATGGGAGTATTGGCAACGACAACTCGGCACAAATCTTCCCGTGCTCGATCTTCCGTCTGATCGGCCACGTCCGCCGGTCCAATCTCACCGTGGCACGGCGTACACATTCAGGATCGATCCGGCACTCACGCGTGCGATCAAAGCGGTCGCCCACGATGCCGGCGCCACGCTTTACGCAACACTGCTGGCGGCGTTTCAGGCATTGCTCTATCGCTATAGCGGGCAGGAGAGCTTCACGGTTGGATCGCCGGCGTCAGGACGAGACTCCGCCGCGTTAACTAACCTTGTCGGTTACTTCGTTAATCCCCTCGTGATCCGCGCCGATCTTTCCGGCAATCCGAGTTTTGCTGAACTGCTGTCGCGCGTTCGAAGGACTGCGCTTGACGCTTTAGGCCACCAGGCTTTCCCGTTCGCACTGCTGGTCCAACGCTTACAGCCCGAGAGAAATCCGAGTCACACGCCGTTGTTTCAGACAATGTTTGTGTTTCAGCCGTCGCAAGTATTGAATTCCTTTGCGATGGGTGGCGCGGGAGCGAGAGTTAAGTCAGGTGAGCTGAGTTTGGAATCGATGGCGGTCACGCAGCGGACAACGCTCTTCGATCTGCGGCTGACGATGACTGAAGTTGATAATGCGTTGCTGGCCTCGTTCGAATACAGCACCGACCTGTTTGACGAAGAGACTATCCGACGTATGGCCGGTCACTTCCGAACGATCATCAAGAGCATCGTCGAGGAGCCGCAACAGCACGTATCTGATCTCTCGTTCTTAACACCCGCCGAGCAACAGCAACTAGTCGTTGACTGGAACTCTGACAAGATTGCCTACCCGCGCGAGCAGTGCATGCATGAGTTATTCGAGGCGCAAGTATTATGCACCCCCACAGCCACCGCGCTTGTTTACCAGAATGAACGCGTCAGCTACGCGGAGTTGAACGAGCGGGCTGATAGCGTGGCCCATTACTTACGGGTGTTGGGTGTCGGACCAGAAATTCTCGTGGGCATCCTCTTGGAACGCTCACCGCTGATGATCGTCGGGATGCTGGGAGTACTCAAATCCGGCGCCGCTTATGTACCGCTGGACATCAACTACCCGCGCGAGCGGCTTCAATTCACCTTGCAAGATTCACGCGCTCAGGTGTTGTTGACTCACTCAGCCTGGTTGGACCAATTGCCCGAACATGATGCGCAAGTGGTCTGTCTCGATCAGCAATATCCCTCGAGCGGGGGCAAGCCCCTCTTCCTGACTTGTTCTCCTCTCAAGGGGCCTGAATTAGAACCTGAAAAAGAACTCAGGAGTCTTGAAGAACACAAGAGTTCTGAAGAACACAGGAGTCTTGAAGAACAGAGGAGCTCTGAAGAAAACAGGAGTCTTGAAGAAAACAGGAGTTCTGAGGAACTGAGGAGTTCTGAGGAACTGAGGAGTCCTGAGGGACTGAGGAGTCCTGAAGAAAACAGGAGTCTTGAAGAACAGAGGAGCCCTGAAGAACAGAGGAGTTCTGAGGAACTGAGGAGTTCTGAGGAACAGAGGGGTTCTGAGGAACTGAGGAGTTCTGAGGAACAGAGGAGTTCTGAGGAACAGAGGAGTTCTGAGGAACAGAGGAGTTCTGAAGAACAGAGGAATCCTGAGGAACTGAGGAGTCCTGAAGAAAACAGGAGTCTTGAAGAACTGAGGAGTTCTGAAGAACAGAGGAGTCCTGATGAACAGAGGAGTCCTGAGGAACTGAGGAGTCCTGAGGAACTGAGGAGTTCTGAGGAACTGAGAAGTTCTGAGGAACTGAGAAGTTCTGAGGAACAGAGGAGTCCTGAAGAAAACAGGAGTCTTGAAGAACAGAGGAGCCCTGAAGAACTTAGAAGTCCTGAAGAACAGAAGAGTCCCGAGGAACTGAGGAGTCCTGAGGAACTGAGGAGTCCTGAGGAACTGAGGAGTTCTGAAGAACTGAGGAGTCTTGAAGAACAGAGGAGTCCTGAAGAACAGAGGAGCCCTAAAGAACAGAGGAGTTCTGAGGAACTGAGGAGTTCTGAGGAACTGAGGAGTTCTGAGGAACTGAGGAGTTCTGAGGAACTGAGGAGTTCTGAGGAACTGAGGAGTTCTGAGGAACTGAGGAGTTCTGAGGAACTGAGGAGTTCTGAAGAACTGAGGAGTTCTGAGGAACAGAGGAGTTCTGAAGAACAGAGGAGTCCTGAAGAACAGAGGAGTCTTGAAGAACACAGGAGTCCTGAAGAAAACAGGAGTTCTGAAGAACACAAGAGCCCTGAAGAACACAAGAGCCCTGAAGAACTTAGGAACCCTGCAACAGAATTCAGGAGCCATGAAATAGAACAAGTCAGGAAGAGGGGTTTGCCCCCGCTCGCGGTGGAACTGAGCGAGATGGCGCCCGAATCGGCGCTGGCTTATGTGATCTACACCTCGGGCTCGACCGGGCGGCCGAAAGGCGTGGCCATCGAGCACCGCAGTGCCGTGGCCTTCATCCATTGGGCCAAAGAGGTATTCACTGCCGAGCAACTCACGGGCGTGCTGGCCTCGACGTCGATCTGCTTTGACCTCTCGATCTTTGAGATTTTTGTTCCGCTCAGTGTAGGCGGAAAGATCATCATTGCAGCTCAGGCATTGGAACTGCCCGAGTTGCCTGCCAATGATGAAGTGACGCTGATTAACACCGTACCGTCTGCCATGACGGAGCTGGTGCGGCTAAACGCTGTCCCGGAATCCGTGCGGGTAGTAAACCTTGCCGGCGAGCCACTGCAGAACGCGTTGGCCCAAGGCATCTATCAACAAGCAGACGTCGAGCATGTATTCAATCTGTATGGACCATCCGAAGACACGACCTATTCAACCTGGACAAGAGTAGCGAAGGGAAGCACGGAAGCACCGACAATCGGGCGCCCGATCGCGAACACGCAGGCTTACGTGCTGGACGCTCATCTGCAACTAGTACCAATAGGTGTGATCGGAGAACTATACCTGGGCGGCTGTGGCCTGGCGCGCGGCTATTTGAACGTACCGGAATTGACTGCGGAACGCTTCATTCCCGATCCGTTCTCGACTGAGATGGGCGCGCGTCTTTATCGCACCGGAGATCTAGCGCGCCGGCTGCCGGACGGCCGTTTGGAATTCCTCGGACGCCGTGATCACCAGGTAAAGCTCCGAGGCTTCCGCATCGAATTGGGCGAGATCGAAGAGGTGTTGAAAGAAAGCGGCACGGTGCAAGACGCTGTCGTCGTGGCGCGCGAGGACATGCGTCTCGTGGCATACGTCACCGGCTGCGAAAACAGTAAGGAACTACGCGCCCTTCTAAAGCAAAAGCTGCCACCCTACATGATCCCCGCTGCTTTCGTCGTGCTGGATAAACTGCCTCTCTCTCCAAACGGCAAGATCGAACGCCGCGCGTTGCCCGCACCGGACGTTTCAACAGTCGAGACTGACTTCATCGCCCCACGCGATCAACGCGAACAGATGATCGCTGGTATTTGGGCTGCGGTCCTGAACGTGGAGCAAGTCGGTATTCACGACAACTTCTTCGATCTCGGCGGCCACTCGTTACTCGCTACTCAAGTAATCGCACGCATCAACGAAGCTTTCCACGTTGATCTGCCACTGCGCTCAATTTTTGAGTCCCCAACGGTAGCTGCACTGGCCCAATGCATACAGGAAGGCGGCGTGCACTACGCTCACCCGATCGAGCGCGTCCCACGAGATGGTCCATTGCCACTCTCCTTCGCGCAACAGCGACTATGGTTTCTGGACCAACTGGAACCCGGCAGCGCCGCTTATCACGTCCCGATTCTGATCCGGCTCACCGGCCCGCTCAACGCAAACACGTTAGAACAAAGCATTAGTGAAGTGGTCAATCGACACGAATCGCTGCGCACCACATTCAAGAACGTCGACGCGCGGCCCGTACAAGTGATCACAGCGCCTGGATCGTGGCGCCTCAATACGATCGATCTCAGCGATCACAACGAACCTGAACGCGAAGCGCTGCGGCGCGCGAAAAGCGAGGCACTGCTTCCGTTCGATCTCTCCAACGGCCCGCTGTTCCGCGCGACCTTGTGGCAAATAGGCACTGACGAACATATTCTGCTGCTCTCGATGCACCACATCGTCGCCGACGGCTGGTCCATCGGCATCTTCGTCAGCGAATTGTCCGCACTCTACAACGCAGCGCCACTCGCCGACTTGTCCTGCCAATATGCCGACTTCGCGCAGTGGCAACGCCGCCAGCTTTCCGGTGACGCGCTCGCGGCGCAGCTCGACTACTGGAAGCAGCAACTCCGCGGTCCATTGCACCCGATCGAGCTGCCAAGCCGTCGATCAAAGTCAACAATCAATGATATCAACGCTGCGACTGAATCAAGAGACTTCCCGAAGGAACTCTCCACTCGTCTGGAGCAATTGAGCCGGCAGCATGGCGTGACGACATTCATGACTTTGCTGGCGACTTTCCAAACCCTCTTGCACCGCTACACCGGACTCGACGACATCGTCATCGGTACCCCGGTCGCGAATCGTACGCGAATCGAAACTGAGTCGCTCATCGGATTTTTCGCGAACACCCTCGTGCTGCGCGGCGACTTGTCCGGCGATCCTTCCTTCGACGAGCTACTAGCGCGCGCACGCACCCGGACGCTCGATGCACATGCGCACCAGGACGTGCCGTTTGAGTTGCTGGTCGAGGAGTTGCAGCCTGAAAGAGATCTCAACCGCACGCCGCTTTTTCAAATCATGCTCGTGATGCAAAACACGCCGCCACCCCTAATCAATTTGCCTGGCGTGCGCGTGGAGCAGTTGGCGCTCGAAACCACCGCGCCTAAGTTTGACCTTGTTCTTTTTCTGAAAGAGAGCGATGGGGGTTTGAGTGGGTCGTGGGAGTACAACCCGGCCCGCTTCGATCGCGAAACCATCAGCGGCCTCGCTTCTCATTTCGAAACGCTGCTCGAAAGCGCGATCGCCGATCCACGTCAACGAATTTCGCAGCTCAACATGCTACGCGACGACGAGCGGCAGCTTGTTGTTAGCGAATGGAATGACACTGCGGTTGAGTACCCGCGCGAATCGCTCCTGCACGAGCTCTTCGAGGCGCAAGTCGCGCGTACACCATTAGCGACCGCGCTCGTGTACAACGACGAACGTCTCAGCTACGAGGAGTTGAACGAGCGCGCGAACCAGCTCGCCCACCACCTGCGCGCCCTCGGCGTTGGACCAGAAACCCGGGTGGGAATTTGTCTGGAGCGATCGCTGGAAATGGTGATCGGGCTGTTGGGAATACTGAAAGCTGGCGCGGCGTATGTGCCTTTGGACCCGTCGTACCCGCAAGAGCGACTGAACTCGATCATCGAGGAAGCAGGAATACGAGTAGTCCTCACCACGCAACGTTTCCGCGAGATTGTTTCTGTCGATGTGATCTGTCTCGATGCGGATTGGAATCTGATAGCCCTCGAGAGCAAAGAGAACCCGGCATCGAATACCGCTCCCGGCAATCTGGCTTATGTGATCTACACCTCGGGTTCGACGGGCAAACCCAAAGGCTCGATGATCACGCACGACGGCATCTGCAACCGTTTGCTGTGGATGCAGCAAGCGTATCAGTTGAACGAAACAGATCGTGTCTTGCAGAAGACGCCATACACGTTCGACGTTTCGTTGTGGGAGTTTTTCTGGCCCTTGATGATAGGTGCCCGACTGGTAATGGCGCGGCCCGGTGCACAGGGCGATCCAAGCTATCTGGTGGAAACGATCAAGCATGAAGAGATCACGACGATGCATTTCGTCCCATCGATGCTGGCGGTTTTTTTGGAGGAAAAAGGGGTTTGCCAGTGTCGCAGTCTCAAACGAGTGATTTGCAGCGGTGAAGCGTTGCCGTTTGAGTTGAAAGAAAAGTTTGTGAAGCTGCTGCCGGCGGAGCTGCACAACTTGTATGGACCAACAGAAGCATCCGTGGACGTGACGTATTGGGACTGCCGCAGTGCGGTGGAGCGTTCGATCGTGCCGATCGGGCGGCCGATAGCGAACACGCAAATCTATGTGCTCGATCAGAACCTGCAAGTCGTGCCTCCTGGTGTGCCGGGTGAGTTGTACATCGGCGGCGTCGGGCTCGCGCGCGGTTATCTGAATAGACCGGATCTGACAGCGGAACGCTTCTTACCCGATCCGTTTGGCGGCGCGCGGATCTATCGAACCGGCGATCTGGCGCGCTACCTGGCGGATGGAAATATTGAGTATCTCGGCCGCACGGACCATCAAGTGAAGCTGCGCGGGTTCCGCATTGAGCTCGGAGAAATCGAGTCGACGTTGAACCAGCATCCGGCGGTGCAGCAGGCGGTGGTCGTCGCGCGCGAGGAGCGGCTCGTGGCTTATGTCGTTCCGGATCCACAGCGCGCCGCGCCGATCAACCGTCTGCTTGGTTTAGAAGCGGCAGGTCTACTCGAGAACCTGATCCAGTTTGAGTTGCCAAACGAGATGACGATCGTGTGCCGCAATCGCAACGAGACGGAGTTTATGTATGAGGAGATCTTCGCAGACAAGACCTATTTCAACTTCGGCATCTGTTTGCCGAACGATGCCTGCATCTTTGATGTGGGCGCAAACATCGGTCTCTTCACGATCTTTGCGAGCCGGTTAGCGCCCCACTCAGTGGTTTATGCCTTTGAGCCGATTCCGCCGGTGTTCGAGATCTTGCGACGCAATGCGGAGATTCATGGACTAAACACAAAGCTGTTTGAGTGTGGACTGTCAAACGTGTCTGAGCAGGCGAGCTTTACTTATTATCCGAACGTGTCGCTGATCTCCGGGCGCTTTGCTGATGTGGTCGCAGATAGCGAGACAGTCAAGTCGTTTATGATGGGCCAGGGTAACGGTTTGCCTCTGGACCAGCTTGACGAGCTGATTGCCGAGCGCTTAACGAGTGAACGCTTCACTTGCCAGTTGAAAACCTTGTCGGAAGTGATACGTGATGAGGGCGTCGCGAAGATCGATCTGCTGAAAATTGACGTCGAGAAAGGTGAGCTCGAGGTGCTCGCCGGCATTGACGATGCTGACTGGCCCAAGATTCAGCAGATCGTGATGGAGGTTCACGATCTCGACGGCCGCGTCAGGCACGTGACTGAGCTGCTGGGCCGGCATGGTTTTGCGGTCAATGTGCAGCAGGACGCGATGCTCGAGCAAACGAATCTCTATAACGTTTACGCCAGTCGTAATCATCAAACCGTTTCACAGCGGATGGAGAAACCAGTCGTTTGGAGCAGTCGTGAGCTGCTTGTCAAAGAGCTCCGCGAACGACTCACGGATCGCTTGCCGGAGTACATGGCGCCCGCGGCTTTCGTCTTACTGCCGGAGATGCCGACTACATCGAGTGGAAAAGTAGATCGACGTGCACTGCCCGATCCGGCATTTGAGTCGAAGGGCGCACACGTCGAGCCCCGCACGCACGTCGAGCAACAACTGGCGCAAATATGGGAGCAGCTTTTGCATCGCACGCGCGTGAGTGTGCACCAGAATTTCTTCGAGCTGGGTGGACACTCGCTGCTCGCGACGCAGGTCATGTCACGCGTGCGAGACACGTTCAAAATCGAAATTCCGTTGCGCAGCATCTTCGAAGCAAAGACAATTGCGGAGCTCGCCACGCGCATCGAGCACGGCACGGCTACGGCGTCGCCCATCCCGCGCGCCTCACGCGACGTCGCTTTACCCCTCTCATTCGCGCAGCAACGACTCTGGTTTCTGGACCAGGTCGTTCCCGGCAATCCGGCTTACAACATTCAAGCGGCCGTGCGACTCTCAGGTCCGCTTAGTGTCGCGGCGTTTACTTCCACGCTCAACGAGATAGTACAGCGCCACGAGATCCTGCGGACGACATTTCAAATCGTCGATGGTCAACCCACGCAGGTCATCAGTGCGACGGCCGAAGTGCCTTTGGAAGTCCGAGACTTGACGCCACAGCCGCACGCGGTACGACAGCTCGCCTCCGAAGAAGCGCGCCGGCCTTTCGATCTCACGCAAGGGCCGCTGCTGCGAGCGTTGTTGTTGCGTCTCGCCGAAACAGAGCATGTGCTGTTGCTCTCCGTGCACCACATCGTCGCGGACGGTTGGTCCATGGAGGTTCTCGTACGGGAAGTGGCGACGTTCTATCGTGCGTATGTTGAAGGACGGCGCGCGCCGCTCGAGGAACTTCCGATCCAATATGCAGACTTCGCCGTGTGGCAACGAGATTGGCTGCAAGGCGAAGTGCTGCATGAGCAGCTCGACTACTGGCGCCAGCAACTCGCCGGGCTCAAGCCGTTGGAATTGCCGTCGGATCATCCACGTCCGCCAGTGCAGAGTTTTCGCGGCGCGCGGCGTTTCTTTTCATTGTCGGCGGAGATCTCAAACGAGCTGCGGGCGCTCAGCCAACGCGAGGGTGTGACGCTCTACATGACACTCCTGGCCGCATGGCAGACTCTGTTATATCGCTACACTGGTCAGCATGAGATCGTCGTTGGTACCGACATCGCGAACCGGAATCGCAGCGAGATCGAGAGTCTCATCGGCTTCTTCACCAACCAGCTCGTGCTGCGTTCGACATTCTCCGGCAATCCGGCGTTCAGGGAAGTGCTGGCGCGCGTGCGCAAGGTCACGCTCGACGCTTATGCGCACCAGGACTTGCCGTTCGAAAAGCTGGTCGAGAGTGTGCAACCGGAACGCATCTTCGATCGCAATCCGCTCTTTCAGGTGATGTTCGTCTTTCAGAATGCGATGTCGCTGGAGCTTCCCGGGCTCCTCGTGAGCACGCTCGAGATCGATGAAGGGACGACGGCCTTTGACTTGACGCTGACGATGGAAGAGACAGACGCGGGATTCAAAGGCTCGATACGTTACAGCACCGACCTCTTCAAAGCCACGAGGATCGAGCGCATGGTGGGGCACTTCCAGAACATCCTGAGCAGCGTCGTCAATTCGATCGACACGCCCGTGCATTTATTGGAGATGCTCAAGAAGAGGCAGCCTACTAAGTCGAAGCTCAAAAAACTCTCAACAGTAACCCCGCACGCAATCACCATCTCTGAGGAATCAGAAACATTGTTGGACCAGGTCGGTACCACCTCGCGGTAACGTTTGTGTCTTCTGTGCTTTTTTGCGGCTAAATAAACAATGAATACGGCGGTCGTTCAGGGATTTCAGTTATCCCAGCAGCAGAGGCGTCTCTGGGTTCTACAGAGTGAGGGAGGACGCTACGAGTCCCAGTTGGTCGTTCGAATTGACGGCGAACTCGACTCGCGAGCGCTCTACGATGCACTGTGCCTGATCGTTCAGCGCTCTGAGGTGTTGCGCACGACTTTTCGCACCGTACCGGGCTTGAAGGTTCCCGTGCAGGTAGTTAATGAACATATGGTACCTGCCTGGCGCACGATGGCTGCTTCGCCGGTAGATGCAATCATCGAAGAGGAGGCACGCGCGCCTTTCGATCTCGAGAATGGACCACTCGTAAGAGCTTCGCTGGTAGAGCTCGATACGCGTCGTCATTTTCTTATTTTGACGATGCCGGCGTTGATCGCCGACACGGGCACTCTCGAGCGTCTGTTCATTGAGCTCTGCGATGGTCCCGATACAGGACTGCCGTATGTGCAGTACGCCGCGTGGCAACAGGAGCTACTCGAAGAGCCGGACGCTGAAGAAGGAAGGCAATACTGGCGCAGCCAAAAGCTTGCGACCCTTCACACACAGACACTGCCGGCTTCAAACACAGCCGTTTCAGTGATCCGTCTGGAACTTAACTCGCAGTTCGAATTCATTTCCCGTCGCTATGAACAGACTCCGGAAATATGGCTGCTCGCCTGTTGGCAATCACTGTTGTGGCGACTTACGCGAGTAGACGAGCTGCTGATCGGCTACACGTATGACGGTCGTGAGTTTGAAGAGCTCGAGAAGGTTCCTGGTCCACTGGCCAAGTCGCTGCCCGTAACCGTTCGACTCTCGCCACACATGCGGTTCACAGAGGTGTTGGCACTAGCGGAGAGAACCGTCGCTGATGCGCGCGCGTGGCAGGATTATTTCGAGTGGGAATCCGAATCGTACTGCCCCTTCTCGTTCGAATTTACCCATTGGCCCGCTCCACGACAGTTCTCGGTCTACAAGTTGTACAGCAACTCAGATCGCTTTGACGTCAAACTCTCCTGTGCACAGACCAGCGACTCATTGCTGCTCGAAGTCCGTGGTGACAGCAGACTAGCCGGTCGTCTGAATACCCTGCTCGCGCACACGCTCAGGAATCCGGAAGCCTCAATCGGCAAGTTGGAGATCTTGAGTGAGGAAGAAAAGCAATTACTCTCACAGTTCAACAACACTGACGTTCCTTTCGCTGAAGAGCGTTGCTTACACGATCTTTTCGCCGCGCAGGTCGAGCAGACGCCTGATAGAGACGCAGTGGTGTATGCAGACAAGAAACTCACGTACGTGGAATTGAATGAACGTGTCGAGACGCTCGCGGATCACCTGCGTGCGCATGGCATCGGGCCGGAAGTGATCGTTGGCATCTATGTGGAACGCAGCATCGAGATGATCGTAGGCGTGCTGGCGATCTTGCGAGCCGGCGGCGCGTACCTGCCGCTAGATCCGACGTACCCGTCGCAACGAATTCAGTTCATGCTGGAGGACTCGGCCGTGAAGGTGGTGTTGACTCAGACCCGTTTGCATTCAACTCTGCCACAAACACAAGCAGAGGTGCTTGTAATCGACGAGCGGGGGCAAGCCCCTCTTCCTGACTTGTTCATTCCTCGAACGTCGCAAGAGAGGAGAAGCCAGGCAGAGTTCATTCCCCGGTCGTCGCAAGAGAAAAGCCAGGCAGAGTTCATTCCCCGGTCGTCGCAAGAGAAAAGCCCAGCAGAGTTCATTCCCCGGTCGTCGCAAGAGAAAAGCCCAGCAGAGTTCATTCCCCGGTCGTCGCAAGAGAAAAGCCAGGCAGAGTTCATTCCCCGGTCGTCGCAACAGAGAACAAGTCAGGAAGAGGGGCTTGCCCCCGCTGTTGAAGAATTTCACGTGAAAGCGAGTAATCTGGCTTACGTAATCTACACCTCGGGTTCGACGGGCCAGCCGAAGGGCGTGATGATTCAGCATCGTTCGGCTGTGAATCTGGCCCTCGCTTTGCGCCATTCAATCTATCCGGCGGACCAACACCTGCGCGTCGGTCTCAACGCGCCATTCGCCTTCGACGCCTCAGTGAAGCAACTGGTCCAATTGCTCAGCGGCCACACGCTTTACATCGTGCCCGAGGAGCTTCGTCCTGACGCTGCGCGACTCCGCGACTTCATCAACGAAAACTCTCTGGATGTGCTCGACTGCACGCCGTCGCAACTAAAGCTCCTGCTCGAAGCCGGCCCGCTGAATACATCTCTGGTCCTGGCCGGCGGTGAAGCGCTCGACTCAGCTCTTTGGACAACGCTTTCAGCACAGCCGGCGACGCGGTTCTTCAATGTTTATGGACCAACCGAGTGTACGGTGGATGCGACCTCATGCGAAGTGAGCGACTCGCACCCGAGTCTCGGCCGTCCACTTCCGAACGTGCAGGTGTACGTTCTCGACGATCAACTCCAGCCGGTACCGTTCGGAATCGACGGCGAGCTTTACATCGGTGGCCGCGGACTCGCGCGCGGATATCTGAATCGACCTGACTTAACCGCCGCACGATTTGTTCCCGATCCATTCGCCACCACACCAGGCTCGCGATTGTATCGAACCGGTGACCGCGCGCGTTTCCAAGCTGAAGGCAGTCTCGAATTTCTAGGTCGCCTCGATGAACAGGTAAAACTGCACGGCTACCGTATCGAGCCAGGCGAGATCGAAAGCTTACTTGCGCGGCATGAGAACGTGCGCCGCGTAGTTGTCGCCGTGCGCGACGAGCAATTGGTCGCTTACGTGGTACCGCGGAGCAAGTCGGAAACTCTTACTGACGAGCTGCGTCAATTATTGCGGCAGAGCTTACCCGAGTACATGATTCCAACGACGTTTGTATTCGTCGAGGCACTCCCACTGACGCGCCACGGCAAAGTTGATCGCAATGCATTGCCCGCGCCTGACACGGCAGATCGAGCGCGATCCAACGCGTATTCCAGACCGCGAAACGAAGTAGAGCAGATCGTCGCGCGCATTTGGGAGAAGGTGCTGCAAGTAGAGCAGGTCGGAAGAGACGACAACTTTTTCGATCTGGGTGGACATTCTTTATTGATGGTGAAAGTGCACGCTGAACTGCGCGCGGCTTTCAATCACGACCTCTCGATCGTCGAACTATTCAAACACCCGACCGTCGCCTCCCTGGCCCAATACTTCGCCAATCTAAACGGCCAGCGCCCGAACCTTGAGAAGGTCCGGCAGCGCGCTGAAAGACGCAGGCAGGCAGCAGAACGTCGCAAAGCAGGAGAGCAAGCATGAAGATAGCTATAATCGGAATGGCCGGCCGGTTTCCCGGCGCGGCGAACGTCGATGAGTTCTGGCGCAACCTGCGCGGCGGGGTGGAGTCGATCTCTTTCTTCTCTGAACAGGAGTTGATCAAAGCAGGCGTGGACCAGGCGCAACTGCGCGCGCCAAACTACGTGAAAGCCAAAGGCATGTTGGAAGGCGCCGATCTCTTCGACGCGAATTTCTTCGGCTTCAGCCCGCGCGATGCGGAGACGATGGACCCACAGCGTCGCATCCTCCTGGAATGTGCCTGGCACGCACTCGAGAACGCCGGCTACACCTCCGAGAGTTACGATGGTCCAATCGGCTTTTTCGCCGGCTCGAGCATAAACACTTATCTGCTCTTTAATCTCCTGCCGCACCGGCAACTCATCGAGAAGGTAGGCAGTCTGCAAACTTCCATTCACAACCGGGTCGATCATTTAACGACTCGAGTTGCTTATGAGCTGAACCTGAAAGGACCAGCCATCACTGTGCAGACCGCCTGCTCAACCTCATTAGTTGCCGTACATCTCGCGTGTCAAAGCCTGCTCAACGGCGAATGCGACATGGCCCTCGCTGGCGGCGTGACGGTTTCTGCACCGCCGGTAAACGGTTATCTCCATCAGACCGGCGGCATCCTCTCGTCTGACGGTCATTGCCGTGCGTTCGACGCGAGCGCGGACGGCACGATAGATGGCAATGGCGCCGGGATCGTAGTGCTCAAGCGACTGGAAGATGCGCTTGCTGACGGCGATACGATCGATGCCGTCATTCTTGGCTCGGCGATTAACAACGACGGCTCGATGAAAGTCGGTTACACAGCGCCGGGCGTGCGCGGGCAGATCGAGGTGATTGCCGAAGCTCAGATGGTGGCGGGCGTTCCGGCCGAAACGATCACGTACGTGGAAGCGCACGGCACCGGCACCACACTCGGAGATCCGATCGAGGTCGAGGCTCTAACAGAAGTCTTTCGAGCTGCGACCGGCAAGCGAAGGTTCTGCGGTCTTGGTTCAGTCAAAACGAACATCGGTCATCTCGATGCGGCAGCCGGAGTCGCGGGTCTCATCAAGACGGTGCTGGCGCTCAAACGTCGCGAGCTGCCGCCCAGTCTTCACTTCGAGCGTCCCAATCCACAGATCAACTTTGACGAAACACCTTTTGTGGTGAATGCCGCGCTGCGAGAATGGACCACGGACGGCATACCGCGCCGGGCAGGCGTCAGCTCGTTCGGTATTGGCGGCACAAACGCGCACGTCGTCGTCGAAGAGGCGCCGGATGAGTCGAGTGAGAAGTCGGATCGCGCGGCGCAGCTAGTGGTCCTGTCAGCCAAGTCTGCCACAGCTCTCGACGGCGCGACACTCAACCTGATCTCACATCTTAAAGAGCATCCGGAAACGAACCTCGCCGACGTCGCTTACACACTGCAACACGGACGTAAAGCTTTTGACTATCGCAGAATTGCTATTTGCCACGATACGGCTGACGCCGTGCGCGTGCTTTCGACTTTGGACCACCGGCAAGTGTTTACCGGGTTGCAGGAGCCGCGCGAGCGCCCGGTTGTGATGATGTTTCCCGGACAGGGATCGCAGTACGCGGGCATGGGCGCGGAGTTGTACGCGCATGAGGTGGTCTTCCGCGAGGAAGTGGATCGCTGCGCTGAGATTCTGAAACCGCAGCTCGGGTTTGATCTGCGCGAGGTTCTCTTCGCGAATCAAGAAGCGTCAGAGCGATTAAAGCAAACGGTGGTCACGCAGCCCGCGCTGTTCGTGATCGAGTATGCGTTGGCGCAACAGTGGATGTCGTGGGGCGTAACGCCGGCGGCGATGATCGGTCATAGCATTGGCGAGTATGTCGCGGCCTGCCTTTCCGGTGTTATTGCGCTCGAAGATGCATTGGTTCTGGTAGCGATGCGCGGGCGTTTGATGCACAGCCTGCCGCCCGGAGCCATGATTGTTCTTTCAATGCCCGAGGACGAGGTGCGGTCGCTGATTGAGGGAAGGGAACTCTCGGTTGCAGCAGTTAATGCGCCTTCGCTCTGCGTGGTTTCTGGTCCGATCGATGCAGTGGATGAGTTAGAGAAGAAACTCGAGGGAAGCAATCTCGTAAGCCGCCGTTTACACACGTCGCACGCGTTTCACTCGGCGATGATGGATCCGATAGTGGATGAGTTCGTTGCCAAAGTCGCGAGTATCAAGTTGCACGCACCGCAGATTCCTTATTTGTCAAACTTATCTGGCAAGTGGATTACAACCGAAGAAGCAACGGACCCGCGATACTGGGGACAACACCTGCGCAATACCGTACGTTTCAACGACGGGATCGCAGAGTTGTTTGCAGATCGAGATCGCGTGTTTCTTGAAGTTGGACCAGGGCGGACGTTAACCACACTGCTCCGACACCATCCTTTAAAGGGGACTACGCGCATAGTCCTCCATTCTTTGCGACATCCGGACGAGATTGGGCCGGATTACGAATACATGCTTACGACGCTCGGGCGTTTGTGGTTGTCGGGCGTGGACGTGAAGTGGTCACGTCTGTCCAAGGGCGAGCGCCGGCGACGCGTCCATCTGCCGGCCTATCCGTTTGAGCGCCAACGTTATTGGATCGATCCGCCACATATCGCACAACGGCAAACCGATGAGATTCATTCGTCAACGCGGCGCAGTGATATCGCTGAATGGTTTTACGTTCCTTCGTGGAAGAGAGTGCCGGACCTGGACAGCGGTCCCACCGACAACGCCGCCTGGTTCTTGTTTGCTGACGAGTGTGGCGTGGCCGTTGAACTGTCGCGACAGCTTAGAGCGGCGGACAGAAATGTTGTCACCGTTAAAGCAGGGAAGAGTTTCAGCCGGATCAATGAGCGTGTTTACGCCATCAATCCGTCAGACCGCACTCATTACCTGATGTTGCTGAAAGAGCTCGCCGCGAATGGTCTCAAGCCCGAGCGCGTTCTCCACCTGTGGAATGTAACCGGATCGTTGAAGGTCGAAGAAGTCCGGCAACGAAGTTTCTACAGCCTCGTATACCTCACGCAGGCTTTGGAAGAACACGGCACGCGTGAACCGCTGCACCTGTGTGTGATCTCCGATGGCATGCATGATGTTACAGGGGAAGAGAAGCTGTGTCCCGAGAAAGCGCTGGCGCTTGGACCATGCCGCGTCATCCCGCAAGAGTACGAACATGTCTTATGCCGTAGTGTGGACATCGTGGTTGGCGGCGATCTCGAGCGACTGTGTAAACAACTGCTGGCGGAATGCGCGTCGGATGAGAAGGAGAGCGTTGTCGCATATCGCGGTGCGCACCGCTGGGTGCAAACATTCGAGCCGCTACGCCTGGACCAGACGAAGTCGCCGCGATTGAAACAACGAGGCGTTTACCTGATCACTGGCGGTCTCGGCGGGATGGCGCTGGAGTTTGCACGTTATCTCGCCCAAGAAGCACACGCGCGGTTAGCGCTGGTTGGACGCACGCCGCTGCCGCCACGCGCAGAGTGGGACGCAATCGAGCCTGAATCAGATGCGGCGCGCCGCAAGATCGAGCGCGTCCGCGCTCTCGAAGCGCTCGGATCTGAAGTGCTGGTCTTGAGCGCCGACGTCGCCGACAAAGAGCAATTTGGCAAGGCCGTCGAAGAAACCCGCCGCCGTTTTGGTCCAATCAACGGCGTGATTCACACGGCGGGTGTTCCCGGCGGCGGTGTGATTCAACTAATACAGCCCGAGACCACCGCGGGTGTCTTTGCGCCAAAGGTAAACGGCACGCGGATGATCGATGCGTTCTTCGCGCAGACGCCGCTCGATTTTCTGGTTCTCTGTTCGTCGCGCAGCTCGATCCTCGGCGGCTTTGGCCACGCCGACTACTGTTCTGCAAACGCTTTCCTCGACTCGTTTGCGCACGACTTCTCGGCGCGCACCGGAATTCCTGCTGTCTCGATCAATTGGGACGCGTGGGCCGAAGTCGGCATGTTAATCAACACCGCCGCGCAGTTTGGACTACGTGAAGATCAGGCGGAGTCTGACACGGGCCATCCCCTCCTCGATCGACAGTTATCGGAAACTGAATATGCGACGCGCATCAGTCCGGTGACACATTGGGTGCTTGACGATCATCGCATTGTCGGCGCCGCGATCATGCCCGGTACCGCTTATCTCGAGATGGCGCGAGCCGCTTTCGAGCGTCGTGAGACCAAACGCGACGAGAGCAGCGCGATCGAGATCAGCCAGGCGTTCTTCCTCGCACCGCTCGGACTGCGCGACGATGAGACACGCGAAGTGCGAACCATTCTCGAGAAGGATGGCGATGGTTATCAGTTTCGCATCAGCGGCGAGCTTCCGTCCGAAAACGGCGGCGAACCTGTTTGGCAGGACTACTCCATCGGTGAGATCAGTCTTACTCGTGCGGAACCGCCGCAGCGTCACGACCTCGAGGCGCTACGCGCGCGCTGTAGCAAGCAGGAGATCCTGATCACTGATGAGTATGAGTTTGATCCTGACCTCGGTCCGCGGTGGCAGAGTTTGCAGCATGTAAACTTAGGTGAAAAAGAGTTGCTCGCTACCTTCGAGCTTTCAGATGAGTTCGCTGCTGATTTCGCGCAGTTCAAACTGCATCCGGCGCTGCTCGATCGCGCCACCGGAACCGCCAAGCATTACCTCGCGAGCGGTGGTCACTATCTGCCGATGTCGTACAAACGACTTCTCATGAAGCGGCCGCTGCCGAGAAAGATCGTTGCTCACATCAAATTCCGCGACGACCTGCCACAAGAAGAGACGATCACGTTCGACATCATTCTGATGGACGAGAACGGGATTGAGAGTGTGGTTATCGACGGGTTCAGTCAGAAGCGTGTGAATGATGCGGCGGAAACGTTCCGTGGGCTCGCACAGGCCACGGCGCGGAAGAGACCTCAAACAGTTGAAACTGACAAGACGGGTGTCTATCAAAGAGCGCTGCGCGAAGGGATTCTGCCACACGAAGGCGTCGAGGCGTTCAAGCGCATCATCTCGAATTCATTCCCACCGCAGGTCGTCGTCTCGGCGCGAGATCTACACGTTTCGATCGCCGAGATGAGCTCGATCACCACGGCGGACGTGATCGAGGAGATCAAACAGATCGAGGTCGCGCGGCCCACGACGATGCATCCGCGACCCGCGTCGTTACCAAACTACGTGGCGCCGCAGAATGAAGTGGAGCGCACGCTGGTAGAGATTTTCCAGACCATGCTGGGCATCGAACAGGTCGGCATCCACGACAACTTCTTCGAGCTCGGCGGCGACTCCGTCCTCGGAATCCAAATCATCGCGCAAGCCAAACGTGCCGGCATTCATCTGACGCCGCAGCAAATCTTCCAGCATCCGACAGTCGCGGAGATGGCGGGCATCGCCACTGATCGACAACAACCTCTCAAAGAACCCGCCAAAGAAGTGGAGACGGAGATTGACTTGTCGCTAACAAAACTCGATCAGAATCAAATGAATGAGCTGATGGCGATGATCGATGAAGATGAGACGCCGGAGGAAGAAACGCCCGCGGTGACGATCGAAAAGGTGGAAACGTTCGCGAGCGAGGTGAAGCCGCTCGACTTCAGCCTTTTCTTTTTCGCGGCCGATAACCTCCGTCCCGGCGAAGACAAATACCATCTCTATTTGGAGGGCGCGAAGTTTGCCGATCGCAACGGGTTCACCGCGATCTGGACGCCCGAGCGGCATTTTCACGAGAGCGGTGGTCTATATCCTAATCCGTCTGTTTTAAGTGCTGCGCTCGCGACGATCACTCAGCAGGTGGGGTTGCGATCCGGCAGCGTGGTCATGCCGTTGCATCATTCGATTCGCGTGGCGGAGGAGTGGGCCGTAGTCGACAACCTCTCGCACGGGCGAGCCGGCGTCTCGTTCACCTCCGGCTGGATTCCGAACGACTTTGCTTTCTTCCCCGAAAGGTACGCGCAGAAGCGAGAAGAGATGTGGCGTGGCATCGCGGAGGTCCAACGTCTCTGGCGTGGTGAGTCAATCACCGCGCTGGATGGCAAAGGCGCGACGACGGAGTTGAAAGTCCTGCCTCGCCCGGTACAACCCGAGTTGCCGATCTGGATCACGTGCAGTGGCGATCCGGAAATGTTTGTCAGTGCGGGTGAGCGAGGTTTCAACGTTCTGACGGCGCTATTGGGCCAGTCGCTTGATGAAGTCGCAACGAAGATCGCGATGTATCGGCAGAGTCTCGCTGCACATGGTCACGATCCGGCGGGCCGGCAGGTTACGTTGATGCTGCACACGTTTGTCGGTGAGAACCTCGATTTTGTGTTGAGCAAAGCGCGCACGCCGTTGTGCAACTATCTCAAAGCGCACGTTGGTCTGATCGAAACGATGACTAAGAGCCTCAACCTCAAGGTTAGCATCGAGCCGGAATACATCGACGACCTGGTTGAGTTTGCCTTTGAGCGTTACTACCAAACCGCCTCGCTGATCGGAACGCCGGAAAAATGCCTCGACATCATTGCTCGTCTGAAACAGATCGGCGTTGACGAAGTCGCCTGCTTCATTGATTTCGGAATTGATACCGCTTCCGTTCTCGACAGCCTGCAACACCTGGTGCGGCTCCGGGATCTTTCCAACCACACAATCGAAAACAACCGACTTTTCCACGTCGCTGCCACCAGCGAATAGTGATTTCAACTCTGCGTAACCTCTGCGCTCTCTGCGTCTCTGCGGTAAAGAAAATTTTTAAACCGCAGAGGCGCAGAGGACGCAGAGACCACGCAGAGAAATACTCAAAAACAAAAGAAGGAGATTACCACCATGACCAACGGTCTTGAGGAACTATTGCACGAGATCACCAGCGAGCCTGCGCTGGAGAATGATTTTTATCGCAAGTGGATGGCGGAAAGTTTCAGTATCGAGGAACTCGAAGTCTTCGCGCGAAATTACGGCGCCTGGGTCAAGTCGTTCCCGGACTCACTCGCCACCCTCGTTAGCTCAACTGAGGATATCGACGCCAAGAGCGAGTACGTCAAGACGCTCTATTCCGAGATGGGCTACGGCAATCCGACGAAGGCCCACTCGGTGTTGCTTGGTTTGTTCTTCAGGGAACTGGCCGGCAAGCTCGGAGAGAATGGCCGGCTCGATCACGATCGGCTCGAACGTGAGATCGAGATGCTGCCGGCCACACAAGAGCTGATTGAAGGTGAAGATGCGCTTTACGGCGATGCGCAGATGTCTTTCGGCGCGCAACTCGCCCTCGAGTGGCAGGCTTATACGATGCTGCGAAAACTCTACGACGGCGCCCGCAACTACCTGCCGTTGTGGTCCAACCCGGACGAGTTTCATGAAGCCTGCGAATACTTCTACACGCACATCGGCGCCGCCGAGAAGGACCATAAAGAAGAGTCGCTGAATGCGGTGCGACGCTACGCCCTCGACGAGCAGAGTCTGGCGCGCATCATCGACGGCTACCATCAGCACCTCAAACTGATCGCCGACTTCTGGCTTAGTCTATACAACGCGGTAACGACGCCGATGGTCAAATCAAGCGCTGCAACAGGAGACGCTTAAGCTTTCTTGATGGAGGACCATAATGGAGAGCCGCGATATATTGACTCTCAACAGCGAAGATGTGCAGGGTCTCCTTAACGGGTGCGACGAGGAAGTGCTCGCCGCCATCTCTGCCGCGTACAAGGCGCATGGCCGAGGCGAAAGCTCCTTGCCTCATTCGCTGTTTCTACGTTTTCCGAGTGACGAGCGAAGCCGGATCATCGCGTTGCCTGCGTATCTCGGAGATGGGTTCGGCGTCGCGGGTATGAAGTGGATCTCGTCGTTTCCGGCCAATCTCGAGAAAGGACTGGAACGAGCGTCTGCAGTGATCATCCTGAACTCGGCGCAAACAGGATGGCCGCAAGTGATCATGGAAGGCTCGCTGGTGAGTGCGAAACGCACCGCGGCCAGCGCGACTCTGGCCGCGATGCATTTGACGCCGCCGGACGAGCCGCCTCGTGCAGTAGGGATCATCGGATGTGGACCGATCAATTTCGAGGTGACACGATTTCTGCGGGCTGTTTGGCCTTCGATTACGAGCTTCTACGCGTTTGACGTTGATGTCGGACGGGCGCAGCAGTTCAAACAAAAGTGGAGACGTTTGAGTGAGAATGTCGAGGTTGAAGTGATAACCGAGATAGCAACGGTGCTGCGCGCGGCGAAACTGATCTCGATTGCGACTTCGGCAACGACGCCTCATATTGCTTCGATTTCGGAGTGTGCCCCCGGTAGCACCATTCTCCACGTCTCGTTGCGAGATCTCTCACCGGAAGTAATTCTCTCGAGTGACAACGTGGTTGACGATGTGGCGCATATTTGCCGGGCGCAGACTTCAGTTCACCTCGCGGAGCAATGGACCGGCGGCAGAGATTTCATCCGCTGCACGCTTGCCGAAATTCTGGAAGGGACCGCGCCCGCGAAAAAAGATCCGCGAGCCGTAACGATCTTCAGTCCGTTCGGATTGGGCGTCCTCGATCTCGCTCTCGCACAACTGGTAGTTGAGCTGGCGTCCAAACAGAAACGCGGCACGTTACTCGAAAACTTCCTGCCAGCCCCAATGTGAGTTTTCTGTGCGTAACCTCTCCGACCTCTGCGCCTCTGCGGTAAACATCACCACAGAGACGCAGAGGACGCAGAGGTTACGCAGAGATCGATATTTTCATGAGTGAAGCGGTCGGACGAGTTAAGAGCGAGCCGGATTTGCCCGCGAGTGTGATTCCGCGGCGGCAGATCCGCTCGCCCCGTGCGCCTCTTGCTTACGCGCAGGAGCGTATGTGGGCGCTTTATCTACTCGATCCTTTGAGCTCTGCTCTCAACCTCTCTATTGCTGTGAGGTTGGAAGGTAAGTTGGACTTTGCGGTGCTCAAGCGCGCACTCGCGGCAGTTGTGCGTCGCCAGGAAGTGTTGCGCACTACTTTCGACGTTACCGCCGACGGCCGGCCGTTCCAGTCAGTACATCCACCGCCATCGTACTGGCCGCTGCCGCTCAATGATCTCACTTCGCTACCGGATGCAGAGCGTGATGCCGAAGTGCGCCGTCTAGTCGCGGCCGAGGCCGTGCGGCCCTTCAACCTGCAAACTGGTCCAACGTTTCGAACGTCTCTGATCTGTTTGGGAACGGACGAACACGTGCTCCAGCTCTCATTGCATCACATCATTGCGGATAGCTGGTCCGTGGCCATCCTCTTGCGCGAGATCACGGTTCTTTACGCAGCGTTTGTTGCGGGCGTCTTTCCAGCACATTGGGATCCTAAGCTTAGAATTCCACGTGGACAAGTTGTCGCG
>JADMIO011564975.1_pt1 | contig 69632 bp, 38 predicted proteins | sample 8958161 | NCBI WGS metagenome assembly JADMIO01 (sample SAMN16585339, study PRJNA669376) | soil metagenome | isolation source: Crop rotation soil | place: USA: Cullars Rotation, Alabama | collected 2011 | reverse complement strand
GCCGCGACTTCAAGTCACGTGAATTCCAAGCTTCGGATCCCACTGTGCTGGAAAGAGTGCCAGTGACCCGGAACGAATTCACCAGATTCGAAGTTAATGTGTATGTGTGCCCGATTGCCAGGCTCTGGAAACGTGAAAACTGCGAGGCCGTCCTGCCTTGCGGAAGAATGTTCGTGGGATCGAACGGTATCGGAGCACGGAAGTCAGTTGCAAAATAACGCGTAAACAATGTGCTCTTAGAACTCATCGGCAAATCCACACGCGCAATGCCCTGATCTTCATGGACTATTCCCGGCGAGGAAAAGGTGATGTTACCCGTGGGAGTAGTTGCCAGTGGTAGAGATTGCAGCAGCGTTACCGCCTGCTGGTTGTATAGAGTCGGGTCGATCATATTTCCAACGTAAGGAGCTTTTAGCGTCTTGGTCGTAAATGCGGTCCAGTCACCCGCCAGCACCGCAGCCGTTGGGACAATCGCCGTAGCCAGAGCGGACGACGTCTGGCGTGTACCCTGATAGCCAACAAAGAACATCAGCTTGTCTCTCAATATGGGCCCACCGAAAGTTCCGCCAAATTGATTTCGCTTAATAGTGTCGTCGCGAGATCCGGCAACAGGAGTCGTAAACAGGATGTGGTGTGCATTCAATTCCGGGTTACGAAGAAACTCGAATGCGCTTCCGTGAAATTTGTTCGTACCAGACTTAGTTACGACGTTTACGGTAGCACCGGCGTGAACACCATAGCGTGCAGATAGTCCGTTGTTTTGTACTTTGAATTCCTGAATTGCATCCGGGAAAGGAAACGGTGCGTTGATGTTCGAGAACGCGTCGTTGTTGTCTCCACCATCCAGCAAATAGTTATTGGCATTCTCCTGTCCACCGCCAACCGAGATGGTTTGCGACGTGCTGCTTGCGCTGTTGTCGCCGTTCCCATAGTTCTTGGTACTGTTCAAATCATTACCAGGAAGAGTCACATTGGCGGCCGCTCCGGAAAGCAAAATTAAGGCAGGAGCGTTGCGTCCGTTGAGCGGAAGCTCAGTAATCTGCTTATTGTCAATCAGAGAAGAAACCGCGTTGTCGTGGGACTCCACCATCACCGCATCGGCGTGTACTTCGACCGTTTCCGCGGTATTCCCTATCTTCATGGAAACATCGATTTGTGGATTCGCGCTCACTTCCAGCGTGATTCCTTTTTGCAGATATTTCTGGAACCCAGATGCAGTTATTTCGAGATCATAAGAACCGAGCGGCAAGGTGGGCAGTGAATATTGCCCTTCCGAATTGGAGGTCGTGGTTCGAATGAGACCGGTCTGCGTTTGCCGCACTTGCACCTGCGCGTTGGCAACGACGGCTCCCGTTGGGTCGGTGATGCGCCCATGAATTTGCGCCAGATTGACCGACTGAGCAAAAAGGCTAATGCTGATGAGAACGTTAACAACCAACAGCATCATCAGAATGCGCGCGATTCCATGCTTCATGCTTACCTCCAGAACTTTAGTGCCAGACAGATTTTGAGAGAGGCTGGGGGATGCGATTTCTTCCGCGCAGGATGAGAACCAGTGCAAGCCGTCCGGAGGTCTTGGTCACTAAGAATCCTCATCATTCAACGCTCACTGCATGGAATTTTGCGTGAAACCGCATCCAGAGTTTCCCAACGGAGCGTAACTAGACCACAGGTCAGGAAAAGTTGTCAAGAAAATTTTCATATTAGTCATGCAAATTTTCATAAACAATAACGATTCTTTGGGGAAAATCGATCAATACACTATTTTTTAATGGCTTAATTGCGAAATGAGGTTAGGTGGATAAACGAATACCCGCGATCGGGGGTTCATTTTTCGAAAGATTTGGGTTTACTGGCGCACAAGACTCGCGACGCTTTACTTGAGTCGGAAGCATTAAATTGCGCATAGGCAGGTCGGGACGAGCAATCCGATTCAAGAGAACTTCAGCCAGTTGTTTGCCCAACTCATCCGTGAACACATGGACCGAAGTCAATGGGGGATGTAAGGCAGCAGCATCGGGGGTGTCATTGAACCCGGCAATGCTCAGATCTTCCGGAATACCGAGACCGCGGTCCCGTGCAGCTTTATAAACGCCGCGGGCCGCTGAATCATCGCCAGCAAAAATAGCGGTTGGCTGAGCTTGTTGCAAAATCAATTTTGCAGCGAGGTAGCCCATCTCCTCGCCTTCTCGAGATTGAAACTCACTGGCTATAGGACCCAGCCCAGCTTCGCTCATGGCCCGCTCGTACCCCTTGTAGCGACGCGCGTACCAGGGCAAATTCAAGTTTCCAACGTAGGCAATTTGCCGATGCCCGAGCGACTGTAAATATCGCGTAACCTCATATGCTCCAGTGACTTCGTCGAAGGACACTGCACTCATGGCCTCTTCCGGTGGATGGCCGAACACATTGTTCCCCAATGCCACCCACGGTATTCCTTTGCGGCTTAACAAGGTCAAAAGGTTCTGCGAATTTGTGCCGGCAACTATGACCCCGGAGATGATTTTTCGCTGTAACAAAATATCGGGCAAGCTCAATTCTTCTGGCCGGGCGGTCGCTGAATATTCAAAGGGAAGAAAAAGGAGAGCGTAGTTCCGCTCGGCACAATAGGCTTCAGCTCCCATGAGCACGGCTGAATGAAAAGGATGCAGCACACCGCGGTTGCTAAGAAGAAAGGCGATGATTCTCGATTTTCGGCCCTGCTCCAGGTCGAACCCCAACTTCAGGGCAGCTTCGATAATGCGGTCGCGCGTTTCCGGATTAACGCTGCTTCGCCCACCTACCAATCGTGAGACCGTGGCGGTACTGACTTGAGCGACCCGGGCTATATCGCTCAGTTTGACCTTTTTCCCCGGCTTTTGTTGAGATTGGCTCACAATGCGGACATATGTAAATTATCATAGCTTTGCTGAAAATACGTCTTTTCCCGGCTTTTTGGTGTAGGCGTGTGGGTGTTGCTGCGTTTACCTTCAAGAAACTCTGCCCAAATTTAATGCTGCATTTCCGCACAGTACAATCTGAAATGGATCGAACATGCGCCTCGCTCTCTTCCACAAAATGAGACGAATCAAATAGCGTCAGTGGCTGCCAAAGTTCAAAATAATAATTCGTAGAAGTTCAAGGAATACTGTCTTCAGAAATAATCAGAATTCTTCATTGGAACGCGGCCGCCGAATGATGTGTAACAACTCGTCGCAAACACCTTGACATTTAATGGCATCAAATCAAAATGGTCTAAGGAAGCCACGCATTTCGCATGAGCGAGATCACATTAAAGGTCAACGGTCGTGAGCATACGGTAACTACAGATCCCGAGACCCCTCTTCTTTTTGTTTTGATTGACGATCTCGGGTTGCGCGGGCCCAGATTCGGTTGCGGCTTGGCACAGTGCGGAGCTTGTACGGTAATTTTGGACAGTAAGGTAGTTCGCTCATGTGTAACACCAGTCAGTTCTGTCGGGAAGCGTGAGATAACAACGCTAGAGGGACTCGGGCCTCCGGAAAAATTACATCCTATTCAGCAGGCATTTGTTGACGAAGGGGCCGCTCAATGTGGATTCTGCCTGAGTGGCGTGATCCTGACAGCAAAGGTCGCTCTCGACACAAAACCCGATGCCTCCGATGAGGACATTCGCGATGCACTGAGTGGCGTACTTTGCCGCTGCTTTGCTCATATCCGGATGATGCGAGCGATCCGGAAATATGCTGAGGGAAGGAAACACAATGGCATCACGTCGTGATTTCCTTAAGGCCAGCGGCGCTTTGGTAATCACCTTCAGCAGTGTGTCGATCCTCGAACCGCTGCTTCGTGCCCAAGGACCGTTCGCAACCCATTCTTCACATATCGATCCCCAGCAATTGGATTCCTGGCTGGCTGTCAACTCTGATGGAACGATCACAGCCTACACAGGTAAATGCGATTTTGGACAAGGTATTTTCACTGCGCAGACTCAACTAGTCGCAGAAGAGCTTTGTGTTCCACTGGAACGCGTCAAACTCATCCAATGCGACACCGATAAGACTCCGGACCAAGGGACTACCTCAGGAAGTCAGTCAACGCCAACAAATTTCAACGATGAAAGTCTTGCGCAAGCAGCTGCGACTGCGCGCGAGGCTTTACTGAGTATGGCTGCACAAAAGCTGAGCGAATCGGCTGAATCGCTCACTTGCGAAGGCGGAGTTATTACATCGAAGAGCGGACAACGCGTCACATATCAGGGACTGGTCAATGGCAAACATTTCAATCTGCCGCTGAACGCAAACGCCAGGCGGCGCTCGACAAATCAATGGACGATTCTCGGCAAACCAGTTCAGTCACTCGACCGGCAAGCGCTTATGTCCGGGCAATTTGAGTTTGTGCATTACGTTCATGTTCCAGGCATGCTTCATGGGCGCGTAGTCCGGCCTCCTGGGATGGGAGCAACCGTGGCCCATGTCGATGAGAATTCGGTCCAGCATCTGCCCGGTGTAAAAGTTGTTGTGCGCAAGAACTTTGTAGGAGTCGTTGCTAAAACACAGCATCAAGCAGTAAAGGCCGCGCGTGCACTGAAGGTTCAATGGGACCCGGGGCCACCCTTGCCCCCACAAAATACTTTTTTCGAATATTTGCAGCATCAACCGTCACGTGATTCGCTGAGTGTGGACTCAGGCGATACAACTCGCAAGCTCGCCACTGCCGATAATGTGCTGCGCGCGAGGTATACATATCCATATCAGATGCATGGTTCGCTGGGAGCATCTTGCGCGGTGGCGGATGTAAAGACCGACCGCGCGACAATCTGGTCTCCTACTCAATCTGCGTATCCTACGCGAAGCGTTATAGCTAAGCTGCTCAATCTCCCGCCGGACAACGTGCGGGTGATTTACACGCGTGGATCGGGATGCTACGGCTTAAACGGCGCCGACGCAGTTTCTTTCGATGCAGCTGTGCTCTCGCATGCCGTTGGTAAACCTGTGCGCCTTCAATTTTCACGAGAAGACGAAATGAAGTGGGAAAATCTTGGCGCAGCCTGCGTCATAGAGCATCGTGCCGCTTTGTCTTCCGATGGAACCATTACTGTATGGGACCGGGAAAATTGGGTTGCTTCACTCGGGAGCCGGCCTGGATACGATCGTCCCGGAAATGTCATCAGCGGAATGTTGATGGGATTCGAACCAGATCCACTCACACCATCTCCTGCAAAAGCTCCAAAAGGCCAACTCCGTAACTCAAGCAATCATGTCCCTTCTTATTTTGCTGCCTGCATCGAAGGTTCTTGCCAGGGTGGCGGCACGATTCGTAGTGAACGGGCCCTCACTCATACAGCGAAATCTCCATTCTTCACCGGGCCGCTGAGGTCTCCCCTACGCATTCAAAATACTTTTGCTACCGAATGTTTTATGGATGAACTTTGTACTCACGCCAAAGCTGATCCGGTGGAATTTCGGCTGCGACATTTACGGGATACTCGGGTCATTGGCGTATTACAGGCTGCAGCAAAGGCCGCGGATTGGAAGGCGAGATCGCAACAACCTAGCAACAAAACGACAAACGAACATCACGGACGAGGGATCGCGTGCGTCGCGTACGAAGGGGACAACGGTTACGCTGCCTTGGTGGCTGAGGTCAGCGTCAATGTTGAAACGGGCGCCGTCCGCCCTGTTCGTTTTGTTATGGCATCGGATTGCGGTCCGATTTCCAATCCCGACGGGCTTAGAAATCAAATCGAAGGCGGAATCCTTCAGGGGCTGAGCCGTTCCTTGGTGGAAGAAGTCACGTGGGATGAGCAAAAAATTACTTCCACCAGTTGGGCCGCGTACAAGAGCTTGTTTATGGATTTTGCCGTGCCACCGATTGAAATCGTTTTTGTCACACCTGAAAGCGTGCCGGCTACCGGAGCAGGTGAAACGGCAATCACAGTAGTTTCCGCCGCAATAGGAAATGCAGTCTTCGACGCCACGGGTGCGCGCTTGCGCGAAGTCCCATTTACACCAGAACGAGTTCTTGCCGCACTCAAGAAACGTGAACCGGCAGCAGCATAATCACTTCCACTTCTCCTGGCCTTCGACAAGCGTGATATAGCGATCAATGGGGAGATCTATAAAGCGATCTACTCTCGTACTTGGCTTGGGCCATTTCACTTCGAGCCAATCCACCTTGGAGCGTGTTCCAAGACCCAAGACCATACGAGGATCGTGCGAGGACAAGTAGCTTCCTCCACCCACCTTCATGTGATGACGCTTGAGATCACCCGCCTGATAACTGACTTGTGCACCGATCGCATCAGGATTGGATTTTTTGCCGACTAGATTTATGCCCAGCCAATGGTTCTGCCGTCCTGCCTGATTGCGCAATAAAATTGGGGGACCGTCGTTCACCGCGATCAGTACGTCCACGCTGCCATCATTATCAAAATCTCCAATGGCCAAACCACGGGCGGAGAGTGGGGTGGAAAAAATCGGGCCGCTTTGTTGGCTAATGTTCTGAAAACCACGCCCAGTGTTACGAAGAAGAATCGGCGGCTCCCAATAAGTCACTCCGGGATGAAGGGACTCGATCATGTCATCAGGATTCCCGTTGGCCAGGAACAGGTCCAGATTGCCATCGTTGTCATAGTCGAAAAACTTCAGCCCCCAGCCGCTCATCATTTTTGTGGCTGCGCCGATGCCGGTCTGTAGCGCCAAGTCATCGAACGTTTCATCTTTATTATTGCGATACAGCGAGTACATTTCGTGGTCGATGTTAGCGACGAAGAGGTCGATCCAACCATCCTGGTCATAGTCGGCGGCGTCCACTCCCATTCCGGAGCGTGGGCGCCCTTCTGCGCTGTATGCCACTCCTGCCGGTTCACCGATCTGCTCAAACTTCCCTCTCTTATTAACGAAAAGAAAGTTAGGAACAGTATCGTTGGCGACAAATAGATCCATATCGCCATCATTGTTAATATCGGCCGCAACAACTCCCCAGGCTTTTCCGCGATAGCCAGCGATTCCGGATGCCTTGCTTACATCGGTAAATGTGCCATCGCCGTTGTTGTGAAATAACCAGCTCGTCGTGGGCTTGAAGAGATGGGGAATGCAGTATCCACGTTTCGCGTCTTCACCGGCACGGCAATCTTTACTTTGTGCTTTGGAAAACTCGACGAACTGGCAGACGAATAAATCCAGCTTGCCGTCGTTATCATAGTCAAACCAGACTGCGCTGGAAGACCATCCCGGCGCCGCTACACCAGCTTTTTCAGTCACATCAGTAAACGTCCCGTCCCCATTGTTGTGATAGAGAATATTTTGTCCATACTGAGTGACGTAGACGTCGGGATACCCATCACCGTCGTAGTCGCCAACGGCAACGCCCTGGCCATATCCACCTCCAGCCACTCCAGCTTTCGCAGTTACATCAGTGAAAGTTCCGTCACGATTGTTTTTATAGAGCGCATTGCGAAGTGGAGGGTTAGGGTCGAAAAAATCACACTTCCCGCTGTTCACCAGATAGATGTCCATCCATCCGTCGTTGTCGTAGTCGAGAAAAGCACAGCCGGCGCCGGTTGTTTCCGGAAGATAGTGCTCGGGAGATTTTCCTGCAGTATGGACCCAATGAATACCGCTGGTAGAAGGCGGAACAGCGACAAATGGAAATGCCGGAGGCTGAACTTCGTTACCAACTCCCCGTGAGATACCTGCGCACAACAAACTCCCAGTAAGAGTCCAAAGAAAATCTCTACGCGAAACAGAAAATATTCGCTTGGGGCGTGGAGTGGGTTTGATCACAGTATGTAATCAGCAATCTCTACTGCGGCGAACTTTGCTACTGCGCATCTGGCATAGGCCCGCCAACGGGCTCGCCTTTCTGCACCATCTGGCGATGAATGGCAAACTCTTTGTCGCTTTCCTGCTTTCTTCCAGAACGCGAATAAGCGATAGCCAGATTGTAGTGGGCCGCCGGGTTCGCTGGCTCAAGCTTGACGGCAGTCTCAAGCGGCGCCACCGCATCACCGAACTTCTTTTGTGATATCAACGAACTTCCCAACCCAAGATATGCATCTCCGAATCCCGCATCCAGCTTGGACGCACGAGTGAAACGCTGAACCGCCTCGTCCCATTGCTGCGCCTGTCGAGCAATCTCACCTAGAACGTATTCCGCTCCTGCATTGTTGGGATCGACTTCCAACTCCTTGAGGAACTCTTGTTTGGCTTGTTCCGCCATATCTGGCGGCGGGTTTGGCCGCGAAAGCATCAGCCGACCAATCAGAAAGTGGATCCTTTGTGCGTGTGGGTCTTTCTGCAACACGGCCCGATACTCCTTCTCTGCCTGGTCCCATTTGCCTTGCATCTCGAGAGCTTCCGCATTGAGTTCGTGTGCTTGTGACGAATCAGGGGCGATGGTTGCCAGCTGCTGTGCAGCCAAATTCGAAAGATCGGAATAAGTATGGACAGAGAGAAATAGAACATCTGGATCGCGAGGAAAATCGCGGGAGAGGCCACGAAGGAACTCAGTCGCGGTGTCCGGGTTGACATTGTCTATGGCGCAGCGGACACCAGCGAAGCCGGCTTGTTTCTTCAATTCTTTTGGAACCACTGCCGTGCGAACCGTAGCTTTTCGCAGAAGAGGTAGAGCTTCTTTGCAGCGTCCAGCCTTAACAAGATCTAACGCATGCTGGGTTTCCTGGGTGGGATCGGATTTCGTCGCTCCCTGACCAAAACAAAAACAGGCAGAAAAACTGAGGAAAAAAAATACTGCCCAGGGAGTCAGAAAATTTCTGCGCATAAAATAAAAAAGGCAGGCGCCGGAGGACGCCTGCCTTTCATCATACAGCGTCAATAATAAAGCTTGAGCGCAAACTGAATATTCCTTGGGTCTTGCGAAGTATTGACCAGACCCATGCTGCCTCCGTCGGCGACTCCACTGCAGCAGCCTCCGCTCGGGGTATTCAGATTCACGCGGTTGAATGCATTGATGAAGTCCGTACGGAATTGCAGATGCATCCTTTCGTTAATGTGGAAGTTCTTCTGTATGCTCAGATCCACATCACCGTAACCGGGTCCACGCACTGGCCCTTGAGCCGGGCAATTCCCGAACTGTTCTGCACCAGTTGCTGTGTAAGGTGTTGGGTCGAACCATTGATACCCAACATACTTGCCACTGCCAGGATCGAATGCAGCCTGACGGCCAAATACTTTACCCGCACCGGCACCGCAATTCGGACGTTGCCCTCTTGAATTCACAACGTTGGAAGCGCTGCCTGCGTCGTACAGAGCGATGGGGAAACCAGAGTGTATGGAGATGATCGGATTGATTGACCATCCACCTATGACCTGGTTCACCGCGCCACTGGCATTGCCGGCAAACTTTTTGCTTTTGCCGAAGGGAAGCTCATACACAGCGTAAGACGTCAGTATGTGCTTCGAATCGAAGTAGCAAGTTGCGTAGTCGGCATGCGGATCATAGAGGTTTTGGTAATACGGACTGGCAGGGCCTCCCTGCGTGTCACCCCAGGTTCCGTAGTAGCCGCTGTTGTCGGTCATACACTTGGAGAACGTGTAAGCGACCTGATAGTTAAGTCCATTCGAGTAGCGCTTCTGGAAAACAGCTTGTAGAGCGTTGTACTTCATGTTGCCCACCGAAGCTGTACCCGAAATCTGCGAGATGTCGGATTGGAACGCCGGATTGCCGGAGAGGAAAGCGCTGGGCGCAGTGCAAGGAGGAGTTGCGCAAGCGCTGTCTGGCAATAATTGGCGCTGCAAGTAAGGCATGGGAACCATCAAGTGCGTTCCATGCGAACCTACATAGCCAACTTGAGCCGTCGCCGAATTGCCGAATTGGTGCTGAATGGTCAAGTTCCACTGCTGCGTAAGGGCCGGCTGAACGTTCGGATCCCATACGCGGATGAGCGCGCCAGCAAATGGGTCGCTGGCTGCACCGATAGGAGCCAATCCATCATCCGTTGTCGTCGCGGGCAGCGCTACCCCCTGATATTTTCGCTCAGTTTCAGCCGCCTGGAATGGCGGATTTACAGGTAGACGCAAATTGGTCCCAGTGCCTTCCAGATAAGACGAGATCGTAAAGGCACCGCGCACGACGGTATTGTTGCCCAGCATTGCCGGTGTCCAGGCAAAACCAAAGCGAGGTTGGAAAGCTTTGCCGCCGTAGACACTGTTATAAAGTCCGCGGCTGCTATCTCTGCAGGTCGTAGGAGCCGTTCCCAGATCAACTTTGGAGCAGTCTGGGGCAAGCACTTCGCCGGTCTGCAGGTCGAAATTGACTTGGTGATCGTCCTTTTCTACCCAAGGTTGGAAAGTTTCGTAACGGACGCCGAGATTAAGAGTCAGATTGTTCGTGATTCTCCAGTCGTCCTGAATATACCCTGCGATCGTGCTGGAACGATGTGCCCATACGCAGCAAGAAAGGCCGGAGCCGTAAGCCGAAGGAAGTCCCAGGTAGAAATCGGCACCACCGTAGCCATTGCCTGCAGCGCTGGGGGAAATTGGATTTTCTGACGTGAAGGCACCATCGAATATGATGGCTCCACGTGATCCGCTATTGCCGCTATAGAACGTGTTGACGCGGAACCGCCAGAACTCGAAACCTGTATGCACCACATGTTTGCCGTGTGTCCATACCAGCGAGTCCGAAAGCTGAATGACGGCGTCATGGAAGGTCTGGGCGACTCCGGTACTGCCGATGTTGCTGAGAATACCGGTGGCAGGACCACTGGGATCGCCTCCGAAAAAGCCTAATCCGAGCAGTCCAGAGCCACCCTTATTGCCGTTGGTAATGCCGAGCTGCTCAGCGAAATTGCCTATGCTTCCAAAAGTACTGCCGGTATCCACTTTGATGTAGTTGATACCGAAGCGAACATCGTTCAAGAGGCTGGGGCTGAAGGTGTGCGCCCAATCGATGACTTCATTGTCAATCGGAGCATCGGAGAAACTGTCGCCCAGCAATTGGAATGAACGTACTGTCGGGTTGTGCTGTTTTGCATGCGAATAACGACCAAAAATATGATCATCTTTGGTTGCGTTGAAATCGATTTTTATGTCGTACTGATTGGTATTAAAGGCCTGCGCCTGAGTGTAGCTGAAATTGCTCTGCCGGCCAGTCCCAGTCGGCAAGGGATAAAGATCCGAGCTAAACAACGCTTGCGCCACAGGATCAATTGGCTCAGTGATGACGTTGTTTAGGAATGGCTGATTGCCGTTGAATGGGTTATAAAGTTGGTGGGCCACTTGACCGCCAACCCTGTCATTGCAAATGCCAGCGGTAAAACCACTGGCGCAAATATCTCCGAAATCACCACCCCGTTCCGTCTCCGTGAACAAACCCAATTGCTGTGTCGTAGAAGGATGGTCAAAACGCTGCCCTTGATAGTCAAAGAAAAAGAACAGCTTGTTCTTTACAATCGGCCCGCCGATCGTTCCACCAAACATATTCCAGCGCAATTGGTTGCGTGGTGCACTGTTAAACCTGTTTTCCCAGGAATTGGAATTCAGCTTATCGTTGCGGAAATACTCCCAGATGTCTCCGTGAAAATCATTCGTACCGGATTTAATAGTAGCGCTAACGATGCCGCCCTGGAAGTTGCCGAATTCGGCTGAGGCGTTCTGCGTGATCAGGTTAAACTCCTGAATCGCATCTGGAGTCGGGGTAAAGCCAAGCTGGTTGTCCGACACCTGATTGTTGTTCATACCATCAAGAACGAAGTTGTTAGCCTGTTCACGATTACCGTTAATGTAGGGACGGCCACCGCTTGCGGTGTTATCTCCGTTGTTAAAGCTTGCGGGTGCCGGCGAAACTGAACCCGGCGCAAGCAATGTCAATTGGACATAGTTGCGTGTTGCCAACGGGAGCCGGTCATTTGTTTCCGAGTCAATAATGGTACTGACCTCGGCCCTTTCAGTCTGGAGGACGGGATTGTCTCCGCTGACCTGCACGACTTCGCTCACCTGTCCGACCTTCATCTGGACATCGATACGGGCAGTTTGGTTGAGGACCAGGGTAAAAGCGTCTCGAGTACTGGTTTGAAATCCCTGGGAGGTAATTTTTAGTGAGTATGTCCCTACCGGAAGGCGAGTGAGATTGTACGCACCGGCATCATTCGTTTTGACTTCACGGATAGTGCCGCGTTGAGTATCCGTGGCGACAACATCTGCGCCGGTAATCGGCGCTCCACTAGGATCGGTGACTGTACCGACGATGGCGGCAGTCACTTCCTGACTGAATGCGATTTGTGAAATCCCTGGTACCCCGGCCAACAGTAAAAGTACAAGCCCAACCCTGCTTGACAGTCGCATCACAAGACCTCCTGAGAGATGCCTCACCAAATTTTTCAATGGCGATTTGTCTTGCTATATAGCAGAATGATGGTGACCGTCAAGACAAAAATATTTTTACAGGCTAGAAATTACATTTCTATACTTGTAAATGGTGACAGTGCACTATCAGGGCTGTGGATAAAAGGGCGCAAAATTGCGCATAAATTGTGCAAATAAAGCTTATAAACAGAAAATACCGTCTCCAGGAATGGAAATTCTCTGATGAGTACCGGAGGGCTGGACGGGGCTAAATCGATTAAATCTGTCCCGAGTGGTGGATTTATTGGTCACGAACTGCTATAGCTCTGATTGGAAGGCAAGAATACGTTTCCTCACTTGTAATGGCGAGCGGGTTGAACGGACAGAAGTAGTTTTGAACACTGTTTATCACTGGTTCGTACTATTGCAACGCGTTATATACTGACGCGTTTGGAAATTTGGATCATGACCAAGAACGGGCGAAATGGGGTTCCGGCATACAAGCAAATCCAGGATGCTATCCGGAAACGCATAGACGCCGGTGAACTTAAGCCCGGCGATATGGTGGATTCCGAGCGGGAACTGGCCAGAATCCACAGGGTGAGCCTGATGACCGCCCGGCACGCGCTCACATCGCTGGAGCGTGAAGGAATGGTTGAACGGCGTCGTAGCGCCGGTACATTTGTCGCGACTCCAAAAGTCCACTTCAACAAGCTGATGAGTTATACCGAGCAGATGGCCAGCCGGGGTCTGGTGGCTCACTCCCAAATTCTGTTCTGCAAGACAATCGACCCTCAACCCGAAATCGCAGCTCGCCTGGCTCTGCCAGCACATACCTCGCTGGTACATCTGGAACGTTTGCGCCTGGCGGGCGATGAACCGTTTGCGCTGGAATCGGTTTATTTGTCGGCTGAAGAATTTGGCGGCTTGGTTTCTTCACGGCTTGGACGCAATTCCCTGTTCTCTACGCTCGAACGTGATTACGGTATTGTGCTCGCCCATGCGGATGAAGAGGTAGATGCAACCGCTGCGGACCCCAAAATTTCTGAACTCTTTGGCATCACACGCGGAACTCCTTTATTACGGTTCCGTCAGGTCATCTACTCCACCAAAGGCAAAGCTATCATTTATGTAATCGGTTTTTATCGGTCCGATCGACACACGCTGCACGTGCGCAGATTCCGCTCTTCCACTTCTCCCGAACGGTAATCCTCCACAGTTCACTCTACGACCAACCAAGCGATTCCCTCGGTCTGAACGTCTTACAGCAAGAGTTTCCATCAATTACGCGCCCCGCCGATAGGAAAAGCCGTGCATACCTGTTGTTCTACTGGTGTTCATCATTTCCGAACACGAAGGATTAATTCATGCGGCAATTCATATACGGTTGTGTCTTTCTTCTCTTCCTTGCGTTTCCCCTTTGCAGTTCCGCTCAGCGACTCGAATTCAGCGGCGGATATGCGCATACAACAGGCGACCTCGGATTGGATGGTTTCCATGTAGGCGCAGCCTGGTGGTTTTCCCCTCGAGTGTCATTAGCAGCCGATTTTGACGGTTTGTACGACACTTCAAAAGTTGGCGTGTTTGACTTGTCGAGCGTCGGTTCGGTCTCGGTCAAAAGCAACATGCAGAATTATTTTATTGGTCCGCGCATTTTCTTCCCGCGCGCTGTAAAACGTTATCCGCGGCTGGTGCCCTTTGGGGAACTTCAGTTCGGCGCCACGCATCTCCACAGCATCATTCATCAACTTAATCTGCCGGACGAAGCTGCTGGAGACAGCGCATTCACGTGGATGCTCGGCGGAGGCGCAGACTACCTGATACATCGACATTGGGGAGCAAGGGTCAATCTGGACCTGGAACGTACGCATCTGGCGGATGAAGGACAAAGCCGTTTTCGTTTTGCCATGGGAGTGGTCTATACCTTTGGCACGCGAAATCCCTAGGCAGACCGGTAATGCGATGTGCACATATTTATAAAGGAGAATCTGGGATGAAAACTCTAGTGATCACAATAGGTCTGCTTTGCAGCGCAAGCTGGTTGGTTGGGCAAACTTCGTCTAAAAACACCTTAGACCCGCGCAGTCAACAGGACACTGTTCAAGGCTGTCTTATGGGGGCAGATGGAAATTTCACATTGACTGATTCCATGGGGATTAAATACAAACTCAGCGGAAATACCGCGCAATTGAGCTCACACACGAAGCATCAAGTCGAAGTTCTGGGCAAAGTCGAGCATCCCAATGCAGAAACAACCAACTCGCCGACTGGCACGGACACATCGACTGGAACACAAGGTACCGGCACTGCCACCAAGCAAGGCGTAGTGCAGACCTTTCATATTTCCAAGGTCACAAAGATTGCGGATGCATGTTCCGAGAAGAAATAAAATGGCAAAGGGCTGGCTTGCCTGTCAGCCCTTTTTTAGTTTTTGTTCAAATATCTACGCCCAGCGTTCGACTACTACTTTTTTCTCGGTGTAGAACTCAACTCCATCTCTTCCCTGCGCATGCAGGTCTCCGAAGAAGCTGGCCTTCCATCCACTGAATGGGAAATAAGCGATCGGCGCTGCGACGCCCACATTAATTCCTATGTTTCCCGCCGGAGCTTCGTATTTGAAACGGCGGGCTGTAGCGCCATTGGAAGTGAATAGAGACGCTGCATTGCCATATTCACTCGCACCGAGAATGCGGATCGCATCTTCCAGTGAATTGGCATGCACGAGACTCAACACAGGGCCAAAGATTTCTGTGGAGGGCAATTCGCTGCCCGCCGGCACATCATCGAGAATCGTAGGGCCGACGAAATTTCCTGATTCGTATTTAGACATTTTTGGATTGCGGCCGTCCCTTACCAGCTTTGCACCATCGTGATGTCCCTTATCGATAAGATCCTCTATGCGTGAGCGGCTGGCGGGCGTGATGACTGGTCCCATACGCACATCTTCGTCGAGTCCGTAACCAACTTTAAAAGAAGATGCCACGTCGGACACGGCGTCACGGAATTTCGTCCGCGCATCACCTACTGTGATGGCAACGGAAACCGCCAGACACCGCTGGCCTGCGCAAGCAAAGGCACTTTCGGCGACGACTTTACTGGCCACACCTAGATCAGCATCAGGTAACACGATGGCATGATTTTTGGCTCCGCCCTGGCATTGAACCCTTTTGCCATTGGCTGCGGCACGCGAATAAATGTACTTGGCCACCGGAGTTGAACCAACAAAACTGATCGCGCGAACTTTGAGATGGTCGAGGAGCGCGTCCACCGTCTCGCGCCCACCATTGACCAATCCCAGCACCCCTTTGGGTAGATTGAGCGGCTCCATCAAGCGAAAGATATGCTGCATCGTCATCGGCACACGCTCCGACGGTTTCAGGATGAAGCAGTTTCCGCAAGCGATGGCATAAGGCAAATACCAGAACGGAATCATTCCCGGAAAATTGAATGGCGTGATCGCAGCAACAATGCCGACAGGCTGGCGAATCATGATTTCGTCAATGCCGTGAGCGATGTCTTCAAGATTGTAACCTTGCATCAGCATGGGGATGCCGCAGGCGACTTCGACGTTTTCTATTGCGCGCCGCAGCTCTCCTTTTGCTTCGGTCAGGGTTTTGCCGTTCTCCATCACCAACGTGCGTGCGATGTCGTTAATGTTGTCTTCAAGCATCTGCTTAATCGCAAAAAGATATTGCACACGATCACCGGGAGGAGTGCGTCGCCAATCAGGAAATACTGCCTCGGCAGCCTTCACTGCAGCCTCAACATCACTCACACGGGACATAGGCACGTGACCCAGTACTTCTTTTGTGGCGGGATTTATTACGTCGAGGATTTCTGAAGAATTACTCTTCTCCCATTTACCGCCGATGTAGTTCAGTACGTCGGTACCTTGCGCGATAGAAATTGTGCTCATATATTCCTTCCCTTACTCTGCTTTTCTTTGGGACATTCGCTTCATTGCAAAGTCTACGATTGGCTGAATTGCGTGTTCCTACACGTTTTTCATCTCCAGCCCCAACAGTGCGGCGTTAGTTGGAGCAACATCCAGACTGGAGATGCTGTCCAGGCGAATCCCCCTGGAACCCCAACGCCAGAAGCAATGAAGATCGCCGGCGTTTTAGTATCACTATTAATATAGCCGTGTGTGCCCGCCACGGATACATGCGTAACCAAATCACCCTCTGATTTCCGGCTGAACATGCAGTCCAGCTTGGCGGTCAGGAAAAGATCGGGTGCCTGCTAATCATGCCTCCGCCCAGAGTTGGCGTCATCGACGCTCAAGCAGAAAGCCTATAATGCCTGCCGGATTATATTAGTGGACGTTTCCGAAAGGCTCTATGAAGCTCAACTCCACTCTTCTCAAAAGCACGGTTGTGGCGGCGGTGGCTGGACTGCTGTTTGGATTCGACACAGCAGTGATTGCGGGCGTCAATGACACGCTGAAAGAGATTTACCGTCTCAACCCTTTGCTGTCGGGATTCACGGCTTCTTCAGCGCTTTGGGGGACCGTCCTGGGCTCCCTGCTGGCCGGAATTCCCGGCGATAAATTCGGACGCCGCGATAGCTTGCGAATTATGGCGGTGCTCTATCTGCTTTCTGCATTGGGATGCGCCTTCGCCTGGAACTGGCCCGTATTGGTGTTTTTTCGCTTTCTCAGCGGTCTGGGGATTGGAGGTTCCTCGGTGCTTGGACCCATGTATATCGCCGAAATCGCGCCTGCCAAATGGCGGGGCTGGCTGGTGGGACTGTTTCAATTCAACGTGGTATTTGGGATCCTGCTCGCTTACTTCTCTAACTACATCGTCGGAACAATGCAACTTGGCGCCGCGGAATGGCGCTGGAAACTCGGTGTCCCTGCTGTTCCAGCGTTTTTATTCTTACTCCTACTATATGGAATCCCGCGTAGCCCGCGTTGGCTGGCGAAAAAACAACGGATCGAAGAAGCACGTAATGTGCTGAAGATGATCGGAGAAGAGAACTACGAACAGGAACTTCAGGACATAATCATTTCAATCGACGCGGAGCACGCTGCCAACGATTCTCTTTTTTCCCACAAATACCGCTTCCCTATCTTTCTTGCTGTCTCCATCGGTTTATTTAACCAACTCTCAGGGATCAATGCCATCCTTTATTACCTCAACACAATTTTCGCGTTTGCCGGCTTCAGTAAAGTGTCCGCTGATCTTCAGGCCGTCGCGATCGGTGGCACGAATCTGTTGTTTACAATGTTGGCAATGACTGTCATTGACCGCATTGGACGCAAGACGCTGCTGCTTATCGGGTCGGTTGGCACAGCACTATGTCTTGCTGGTGTGGCCGCCATCTTTTTATCGCACAGTCACCAAAGTCTTCTCATCTGGCTGCTTGCAGGCTATATCGCGTTCTTCGCTTTTTCTCAGGGTGCTGTGATCTGGGTGTTTATCGGTGAAGTCTTCCCCACAGCAGTCAGGGCCAAAGGACAGAGTTTGGGGAGTTTCTCGCACTGGCTCATGAATGCGCTTATTACAGGAATCTTCCCTCTACTGGCTGCTTCCTCGGGAGGATATCCGTTTGTCTTCTTTTCGATCATGATGGTGATTCAATTCTTTGTGGTCTTATTTGTTTACCCCGAAACAAAAGGTGCCTCGCTCGAAGCGCTCCAAGAAAAATTGGGAATTGGAACACATGGTTAATGTGCCAATCCCAGGTAGTTCCCATAGCCCACGATCACCGTTGAGCCCACCAGCAAGGCGAGGGCAAGCGCCAGCAAACTCCCGGCAGTTTTGCCCGCGCCTTTCCATTCCTTCAGCCCAATCCCCCAAAGACTGCTGAAAATAATGATGCTGGCCATGTGCAGTGTCCAACTGGAGAATTTGTATTGCCCCATCTGCGTTTCCCCCATGGTGTAAAAAAAGAACTGAAAATACCAGGTGGTGCCCGCCAGAGCGCAAAGCAGATAATTACTCAGCATGGGTACAGACCGGGCAGCAGCTTTTTCCTCGAGCACAGCCGTGCGCGATGGAGCATGTTCAACCACCTCCCGGCTGGGCGCATCAATAGCTGTTTCCAGAGCGGTTGACGAATTTTCCATTTGTCCCGGCTTGGTGCTGAAATATTGATATCCAGTCCGGTTGCGAAAATTCAGCCAGACACACCAGATGAAATTTGTAGTGAATCCTCCTACCAGTACAACAATCAATACCGGCAAACCTTGCCACAAGACCGGCGTGCCGTGTTTCAAAGTAATTGCTTTGATCGGATCTCCTGCCGCCAATCCATAAGCAAAACATGCGCTCATCACGCCAGACAAAAGCGCCACCCCAGTTCCCTTTTTCAAATCGAATTCTTTGATCACTGCCTGCTTCTCTGCGGTGGACATGTTCTTTTCTTTGGCGATGCCAGCCAGTCCGGCGACTGCGATTCCAATCAGGCAGACGACAATCCCCAGAAGAATCACCCGCCCCGAAGTCGTGCCCACCACATGGCTCATGAATTCCCCGGAAAAAATGGGTGGCATCAACGTCCCGAAAGCCGCGCATAAACCAAGCACCATGGCCATACCCAGCGACAGGCCCAAAAAGCGCATGGTAAGTCCAAAGGTAAGACCGCCAACGCCCCACAACAGGCCGAAAAAGCACGCCCAAAACAAACTGCTTGCGGGAGCTTCGCGTAAGACGGGAATTAAATCCTTGGTCAGTAGTCCAGCAAGAAACCAGGGAGCAATGAGCCAGCTAAAAAAACCTCCCACCAGCCAGAAAGTTTCCCATCCCCAGCCTTTCACTCCACGATAAGGGACATAGAAACTTCCCGAGGCCAGACCTCCCAGCCAGTGATACAGGACTCCGATTGCCGGATTTGGGCTCATAAGCTCCTTCTACGGTTATCTGCGCATGGACAAAAATTCAGAGTTTAGACTAATAAAGAATTTTAAGCCGGGAAACGAACTGCGAGTACATAGAAAACACGTGTTTGCCGATTTCGGCAAGTGACATTTACAGGAACGGACTGCGGCTGCTTCGGGCTAATACAAGCAACACAAAGGAGCAGTATTCAAAACCAACAAAGTCGATGTCACTTTTCGCGATTGCTATTACTAATTTCTTCTGCGGTTTTTAGCTCACGCTGCGCATCCTCTGCCCTGCCGAGTTCACGATAAGCTTGTCCTAATAAATGGTGAGCCATTGAGTTATTTGGGTCCATCGAGATGGCATGCTGCAAGGCTCGGATGGCAAGTTCATTCTCGCCTTTTTTCCCAAGGACTTTACCCATCAAAATGTAAGGGCCGGTGGAAGTAGAATCCAGCCAGATCGAACGTTGTAGAACTCGCTCGGCGTCTTCATACTTCTGGATTCGGCTGAAGGCATCACCGAGCTTATAGTAGGTCGCTGCGTCTCCCGGATTTATGGCAAGTTCTTTCTGAAATTCTGCGATTGCCTCGGGGATCCTCGATTTAAACAGATGCACTTCTCCAAGTAAGAAATGCGCGCGGGGAAGTTTTGGATCAAGTGCAACGGCTTTCTGTGCGTACTCTTCAGCCACGGGCTCAAATTCCTGCCGCAACAACATGCGAGCAGTGAAGAGATAGCTGGCAGCTGAATCTCCAGGCACGTCATACATTTTGGCAAAAGCTTTGCGGGCTTGATCGTAGTCGTGGGTCAGGACGTAACACATTCCCAGGATGTAGGAAGCATCAACATTGGCGCGTGGATACCAGGATTGCACTTTCTCAAGGTATGGAATCGCTTCCTTTGGACGACCAGAAAGATAGTAGGAGAGACCGAGAAGCTGCGTAGTTTCGCCATCGTTTGGATCTTCCGTCAGCGCTTGCCGCAGGAACTCCGACGCTTTTACATAATCACCTTTGGCGTAGTTGGCGACGCCTAATTCGTGCAGCACTCCTTTTAATTGGGGGTTGCCGGCCCTGAGTTCCTGCAACTGAGCAATGGCATTGTCATATTTGCCATCCGCAATCAGCTTTCGCGCTGCGACAAGGGCTGAATCACTAGATTGAGTTGGAATGGATTGTGTTTGATTCGAAGAAGATTTTGATTCAGTTTGTGCAGATGCAAGGAGGCTGGCGAGACACAATGACAACGCGATCCTAAAACAGCGTTTAACCAAGCAGGTTCTCAACACGGCTCATTAATTAGATCATAAAGTCGAAAGGGAGCCGCGAACGGCTCCCTCACAGGCTAATCTGCCGTAAAGCTAGAAGTCGAAACGTACAGCAAACTGCAACTGCCTCATACTTGTTCCGCCCTCCAGACTTGTAATCTTGCCGTTGTTGCCACCCTGGCAATCAATACAAGTTGAGGCTCCGTTGTTGGCGCTGAATGCGTAGACCGGATGGTTAAACACATTAAAGGCGTCCACGCGAAATTGAGCATTCAGACGTTCGGTGATTTGGAATTTCTTGACCGCAGACATATCGGAATAAAAGCCCGATGGTCCGTGGAAAGAATTTCTGCCGATGTTCCCTAACTGCCCATCACCCGGGTCGGAAAATGCCCCCGGTGAGGTCACGATGTTTGCTACCGGAGTAAAGTAAGCGACCGTATGTGTAATTGGGTCAAATGAACCAGTCCCCAACTTAAATGAACCGTCTCCTTTATTTGGCCGGCAAATTCCCACATCCTGCTCTGGACCACATTCACCAAAACTCGGCGTCCAAGGCAAACCGCTACTCCAGTTCGTGGTGTTGCTTACCTGCCATCCGCCTACAACAAAGTCCATTACCTTTCCAGAGTCACCTAAAAAGTGCTTCCCTTTTCCAAAAGGCAATTCATACACCGTGTTAAACACCCAAACGTGATTGCGGTTGAAGTCGACTGGTCCCCAGGCGATCTTGGGATCAGCAGCAAAATAATTACTGTCATAGTTGTACGCATGCGAGAAGGTGTAGTGAGTCAGGAATTGCAGCCCCTGAGCAAAGCGTTTTTCCACCTTCACTTCTAAAGCGTGATATGTGCTCCCTGCATCGTTGCCGTAGTAGTTTCCCAAGTCAAAAGGAAGTTTCGTGCAATCCCCAAAATTCGGACTACTCGGATCGGTTTCCAATGGTCCGCAGAGCGGCCTGCGCTGGTTCTGTGTGTAAGTGTCGCCTGTGAGCGGATTGGTCTGATTGCGATTTACCATCGATACGGGATTCACATCATAGTTGGGCCCATTTCCCGCAAAACCGTGTGTTCCTTTACTTCCAACGTAAGCGATTTCTGCTGAAATCGTGTTCGTAATTTGCCTTTGTACTGTTGCGTTCCAGGCGTCCACCGTAGGTAGAACCTGCTTGGTCGGGCGAATGTGCGTGCCACCGACCTGGCCTCCCAGCGCTGAGAAAGGAATAACACCATCATCTGGCACGGCTGGGAAAACAGGTGCTATAGGACCATCATCAAGCAAGAAGACAGGCACCATGTTCGCTGACGCGGCGGGATTGACTGCAGTTGCATCAACATTCTGTTTCAACAGGACGGGAAGATTCTGCGTGACAGTGTGTCCAAAGTTAGAGCCGAACACACCGATGTCGTAGCTGCGTCCGTACCCCATGCGAACCACTGTTTTTGGCGTCAACTGATATGCAATCCCCAGCCGCGGAGCAAATGCGGTGAGAGTGTTGTCGACGTTCCCGTTCGTTCCAATGTCGCCAAAACCGGCAACACGAATGGCGCCAGTTCCGTTGAGGTCTTTGATATTTGCGAATCCGCCGTTCCCTTTGGCATTGACTGTCTCAGGGAAATATATCTCCCAGCGCAATCCATAGTTGATCGTCAACTTGGGAGTTACGCGCCAGGTATCTTGCCCATAGAAAAACCATCTTTTTTGGCGTTCTGCTGCGTTGTTTGCGGAGGGCAGATCGGGGTTGTTGACGTATCTCGCAAAGGACGTGACTTGCCCTAGAAGGAAAGAACCCAGATCCAATCCACCAACGCCGCCGTTTGACGTTGCTTCCGGGCTGAAATTGTATTCACCTGTGCGATTGTTATCGCTCGGGATACGCAAGTTCATGGCATAGCGGATGTCGCCGCCGAACTTGATCTGGTGATTGCCACGTATTTTTGTCCAGTTGTTCACGAACTGGAATTGTTGTTCGCTTTCCGTCAAAGGGCAATTGCAACGCGCAACGCCCAGTCCATCTCCAAAACTTGAAATGACTAAACCCTGCCCGCTGTTGGCTGGGGCCCCACCGAAACCACTGATCGGATCTCCGCCCAGTTGGAAAGAACCCAGCCCGGCGGTCTTGGGGTCGTCCGTATTTGCGTTGGGAATCCCAAAATCTGTCATGGGAGTTCCGCCATCGGGTTTCGAAGTTTGCGGATTGTATTTAAACCAGCCAAAGCGGAAATCGGTAAGCAAAGTGTTGCTGAGAGTCTTAGTGAAACCTGACGCCAGACTGTAATTGTGTGTATTAGAACTGCCGGACAATCCCAACAAACCATTGCCCGGTCCCTGCAAGGCACCCAACAATCCCTGGCCAGAAAGTGTGAAGTAATCGAGACTGAATCTGCCAAACATGTTTAAAGTGGAACTTTCGGCGAAATCAACACGCGTATCGAAACTGTTCTGCGAATAAGGCCCGGAACCTGAGCCAATAAAATTGTTTAAAACGCTGGTGCTGGCTGGAGTTGGAAAGAGTGCCAAAATCGCGCGTGCCGCTGGCGAGATTCTGTCATTCGGAATCAAATTACCTGCAAAGGCCGTACGTCCCGCGCCGGTGTTGAGGTTGCCGGTAAGCGGGTCATAAACTTGGCCGCCACCTCCGACGCCCGCCGTCAAATATTGGCTGAGGTCGCAGAATCCCGTGGTTTGCGTACACGTGTTCACAACGGTCGTGGTTGGAACTGTAAAGGTGCCGCTGACACCGTTGGTTTGCCGTGTCCCCTGATAGTCACCAAAGAAAAATAACTTGTCCTTGATGATTGGGCCGCCGATGGTACCGCCGAATTGTTGCCAACGTGAGCTTGGAATGAACCGGTGTGTTAAAGGATCTTTTGCAAACTGCGTAAACGGATCACGCGCTTGCTGCGCATCAGAACGGCGGAACCAGAATCCGCTGCCATGTAGTTGATTAGTTCCGGATTTAGTTTGCGCTGTTACCACACTGGATACAGCTTTCCCAAATTCGGCGTCATAGTTCTGCAGCGCTACTTTCGCTTCCGTGACTGCGTCCAAATTTGGATTGACTACGATGATTCCCAGGATTGGATCTTGATTGTCTGTGCCATCCAGCTCGTAGGCGGTTCCGCTGAAATGCTGGCCTTGTGTAAAAATTTGCTGGCTTCCTTGAGGATTCTCGGTGGCTGCGTGGCTCCAGCCGACAATTTTCTGGGAACCAGGCGCCATCAACTGCAACGTTGTAAAGTTGCGGTTGAGAATAGGGATATCTTCAACGTATTTTTCGTCGAATGTGGTGGCGACGTCGGCTCGATCTGTTTTCAACTGCGGCGCCTCGGAGGTCACTTCTACGGTTTCGGTTGCGCCGCCGACTTCAAATTTCCCATCGACGCGGGTTGCGGCATCCGCAGAAACAGAAACTCCCTTAGTTTCGAAAGACTTGAAACCAGACGACTCAGCTCGCAGATTGTATATATCGGGAATTAAGTGCGTAACGCCATAGTTCCCGTCTGCGTTAGTCGTAGTTTCTACGGAAGTCCCCTTCGTCGCAGAGGTGACGGTCACCTTTGCATTGGCCACGGCAGCGCCCGAAGGATCTGTAACTGTACCAATGATGCTTCCGTATACCGCTTGTCCAAAAGCTGGATGAGTAGCAATAGAGGCGAAAGTGATCAGTGCGGTGGCAACGAAAACAGACAGGGTTTTCATCTTGTAGATCCTTCCTCAAGCGGCTTGTCAATAATCCACAGCCGGATTTTGAGCGGAAAATATCCTGAGAGGTTGCCTGCAGAATTAGTACAAAAACACTAGTCAAACCGTGTTTCAGTGGGTTTGATACCGTTACTGACTGGAAAGTCTTAGACAAAACGCGGTATAAAGTTAGGGTTACCTCTACGTGTTACATGGCTGTTACGCAAGTCCATCTCGTTGGGAAGGAAGAGTCCTTCCAAGAAATAGAGAAACTTGTGAATAGTCATATCCTGCACGGGTCAGAGTCCCTCTGCAAACTTCTACGCTATTTAGCTGAGCAAGCTCTCAATCATCCGGGAACTTCCATCAAGGAATATCAAATCGCAACTGAGTTGTTTGGGCGTCCAGCGAACTTCGATCCACATATAGACGCCACTGTGCGAGTGCAAGCAGGACGTCTGCGGATCAAGCTCGCGGAATACTACAACTCCGTCGGCGCTCAAGATCCTATTGTGGTCGAGTTGCAGAAGGGATCGTACGCGCTTTCCTTTCACCAAAGACCTGCGATCCCGCCACATCCGCAGCCGGAGAGCGTCGATTCACCGGAAACGTCTCCTGCTGGCGCTGTACGCGTTTTGCGCAGATGGAAATTTGCGACATTGATGTTGGCTGTCGTTGTACTTATATCCTTAGGCGTAATCACGGAATTGGTTATTCATAGATCTGTCCGTACCGCAGGAAATACAGTCCAAACTCCAGCAGCTTATCAACTCTTCTGGAAACCATTTGTTACCAACCGCGAAGAACCGTGGGTCATTTTTAGCAATGGGGCTTTCGTCGGCCGCCCAGAAACTGGTATGCGCTATTTCAACTCGAAGCATGATTCATCCTCCCAGGTGATTCTTGACCACTACACGGGAGTGGGCGAAGTCCTCGCGGTCCATGAACTTGATCGTGTGTTTGCGTTGTTGAAAAAGCAAATTCGTGTCAAACGCGGCACTTTGTTTTCCCTGGATGATGCTAAGAACAACGATTTGATTTTTGTCGGGTCTCCAGCTGAGAACCTTACCCTACTGGAAATTCCCGCTACTCATGAATTTGTTTTTCAACGCGTGCCATCAGGGCCGCGGACCGGAGATCTATCCGTTGTAAACGTGCACCCGAAGGCAGATGAGTCAAAAACATTCCTGCCGACTCCACCAAACGAGGTCCTTACCGAGGATTATGCGGTCATCGGACTTGAGCGAGGCCTCGATCCATCACACGCAGTATTGATTCTTGCCGGGACAACCACGATAGGAACGCAAGCGGCGGTTGAGTACGTCTGTCATCAGGACACTTTGGAAGAATTACTGTCGCGACTCAACGTTTCGCAAATCGGTGGATTGGAACCATTCGAAGCAGTTTTGCGCGTCAAAGTTGTTCGTGGCGTTCCCGTGAAAACAGACCTTGTGGCTTTGAGAACACAACCTTAGGGCGTCGGTGGTTTGAGGTTTGGATCGAGCGCAGCTGCCTTCTCAAACTCCCGGGCCGACTCTTCCTTTTCACCTTTGCGTTGCAGGGCCATTCCTAACTGATAATGGGCTAGCGCATAATCCGGCGCCGCATTGATGGCCGAGTGAAACTGCGAAATGGCTCCTTCAAGATCTCCGGCATCCAACAAACGCCTGCCAGAATTCGTAGCGAATGTAGCTGCTTGCAAGCTGGTCTTCTGTCTGGCAATCTCACTTCCCGCTTTTGTTTCTTCAGCGGCTCCAGCTGTATCACCCATTTGGCGTAAAACTGCACCCAACGTTGTGTGCGCACCGGCAAAATCCGGTTGCAAGCGGATGGCTTCACGCAGTGCGTCTGCAGACTCCGGGAGTTTTCCTTGTTGCTTTAGAACCGTGCCCAAAGTGTAAAACGCTTCAGCGTAGTCGGGCTTGGCATGAATGGCTGCACGCAATTCTTTTACAGAGTCATCGAAATTTCCCTGCTGCCATAAAGTCACTCCGAGTGTGTAGTGAGCATCGGCCTGGGCCGGATCAAGCTCAGTGGCTTTCCGAAATTCGATAATGGCATCAGCAAGGCGATCCTTTAGCTTCAACGCCAAGCCGAGATCATAGTGCAGGGTTGCATCTTGAGGAGCATCCTCCAATGCTTTTTGAAATTGAGTTGCGGCCGAATCGAAATCAGCGCGCTGAAGGTATGCCACGCCGAGATTTCCCTGATATCCACTGTCGTTGGGCCGCAAGCGCAATGCAGCCTGAAATTCTGTGATGGCAGTCGCTGCGTCGCCAGTCTGAAGCAGTGCCAGGCCGAGATTGTTGTGATATTCGGGATTGTCAGGTTTTAGTTCCGCCGCTTTACGAAAAGCTGCGATTGCGTCCCCGACATTGCTTGTATGCTGCAAAAGCATTCCAATCCGATTGTGCGCATCCGCAAGGTTAGGTTGCAGCTTGATTGAGGTTTGATATTCACGGATCGCTTGGTCACGATCCCCATTCTGTTCAAGGGCCTGCCCGAAGTAAAAATGGACCTGCGCGTTGTTCGGAGCAAGATTGGCCGCAGTTTGAAGTTGAAACACAGCCTGCTGCGTGGACTTCTGCTGAAGAAGGATTACGCCCAAATGAAGGTGTGCGGAGGCAAAATCAGGCTGGAGTTCAATGGCTTTAGTGAATTCAGCACTGCCTTCCTTATAACGCAACTGTTGCGAAAGTACCGAGCCAAGCTCATCATGAAGATCGGCTTTATTCGGCTCCAATTCGACAGCTTTCTGTAGAGCTGCGGTGGCGCCGGGCAAGTCGTGGTTAAAGCTGAGTACTCTACCCAATGTCCGATACGCTTCAGCATCCGCCGGGGCTAGCTTCACGGCGTTTCGTACCTCACGCAGTGCTTCGTCTAAGTCGCGTTTCTGGACCAGCGCAGTAGCCAGATTGATGTGGGCTTCTACAAGACTAGGTTGTAACTGAAGGGCCTTGCGGAATTGGGCAATCGAGCGATCCGTATCCTCCTGTTTCAGCAGTATCCATCCCAGCAAGTTGTGAGCTTGCGCATTGTCAGGAGACGCGTGCAAAACTTTTTCGAATGCGGTGCGTGCGGCCTCAAGATTTCCGTGCTGAAGGGCTGTTATGCCTTGCTGGAATGTCGTACGGCTTTCTGCCGATACGTTCGTAGAATGTTTAGCTTGGCCCCAAAATGCTGCCAACAAAACCAGCACAATAATCCAACGCCATGTGATTGCTTTCAGCATGTTTCCAAATAAGATGCTCTACCCAATCTCCGAAAGATACATTCCTGATCTTGACCTTATCTCCCATCCAACCCTAGTATTCGATTTTGGCCATGAGCCTCCGCTATACAACCGGACTCTACATTATTCTCATACTGTTTCGTGTCCATTCAACGCTTGCCGCAGCCCAGGCTAGCGTTCGGCCGCCTTCAAATCCTGCCCCCGTCGCCAACTTCATCGATATAGCCGATAAGGTCGGGTTGACTATGACCAACGTTTTCGGTGGCCTCGATACCAAGAAATACATCATTGAGACCACTGGGACAGGAGTCGCAATTTTCGACTACGACAATGATGGCTGGCCCGATATTTTTTTCGTCAATGGCACAACGCTGGAAGGCAAAGCATCAACAAATCATCTCTATCACAACAATCACGATGGAACTTTTACCGATGTAACCAGTCGTGTGGGACTAAGCGGCAGCGGATGGGGCCAGGGAGTTTGTGCAGGGGACTACGACAACGATGGTTGGGAGGATTTGTTTGTCACTTATTACGGCAAGAATAGGCTCTTCCACAACCGTGAAGGCGTTTTCACCGAAGTAGCAATGAAAGCGAACGTAGCTGGCACCGGAAAAGATTGGGGAACTGGGTGCGCTTTTGTGGATTACGACCGCGATGGACACCTCGATCTCATGGTCGCTAACTATGTAGATTTTGATCTCAAGACGGCCCCGTCACCCGGTGAGCGAGCTTCGTGTGTGTGGAAAGGGATCCCTGTGATGTGCGGACCACGAGGTCTCCCAGGAGCAAAAAACATTCTTTACCACAATCGCGGCGATGGAACATTCGAAGATGTCACAGCCAAAGCACACATTGATCAAACTAATGGCCACTACGCTTTTAGCGTCTCCACTTTTGATTTTGATGACGATGGATGGCCAGATATTTACGTCGCCTGCGACAGTACGCCCAGCATTCTCTATCACAATAATCACGACGGAACTTTTACCGATGTCGCGGTGACTGCCGGTGCGGCATTCAACGAAGATGGCCGGGAACAGGCAGGCATGGGGTCAACGATCAGTGACTACAACGGAGACGGCCGCCTCGATATCTTTAAAACCAATTTTTCCGATGACACTTCTACCCTCTATCGCAACGTGGGCGATGGCAACTTTGAGGACGCAACTTCGGATGCCGGACTCGGGCTGCACACGCAGTATCTTGGCTGGGGAACTATGTTCTTTGATTTTGATAACGATAGTTGGCCAGACCTTTTGCTAGTCAATGGCCATGTCTATCCGGAAGTCGATAAGCATCATCTCGGGAGCAACTACCTGGAACCGCGCATTCTTTACCACAACAATGGCAATGGGAAATTCACCGACATCTCTGATTCTGCCGGTCCAGCGATCACGCAGGCTGCTTCTTCCCGTGGATTAGCCATCGGAGACCTCTGGAATGACGGCAAGCTCTCCGCCGTGATCAGCAACATGAATGCACAGCCGAGTTTGTTGGTGAATCAAATCCGTTCAACGAATCATTGGATCACTTTTAAGACAGTGGGTACAAAATCGAATCGAGATGGGATTGGCGCACGCATTACTGTGAAGATTGGGCAGCGAACGCTCGTAGACGAAGTACGCAGCGGCTCGAGCTTTGATTCCAACAATGATATGCGAGTGCACTTCGGATTAGGTTCCGCTTCAAAAGTAGATTCCGTCCAAATCCGCTGGCCGAGCGGACGCATCGAACGGTTCGACGATCTCGCCGTAGACAAAATTCATGAACTGAAAGAGGGTTCCGGGAAAGAGAGCAAGCCAAATCCAGCAGGCGCTTCATAGGGGGCTGCATGTTCAGAAGATTCGCTTTACTATTACTGACTTTAAGTTTCATCTTTACTGCTCCACAGGCGATACAAGCTCAATCTTCGAACGACCCCTGGTGGAAACACGCAGTCATCTACGAAATTTACCCGCGCAGTTTTCAAGACTCTAACGGTGATGGCATCGGTGACCTGAACGGTATCACTTCACGGCTTGACTACCTTAAGGACCTTGGCATTGATGCCATCTGGGTTACGCCGTTCTTCCCTTCTCCGCAAATAGATTTCGGATACGACGTCTCTGACTACACCGCCGTAGACCCGCAATTCGGTACCATGGCGGATTTTGACCGACTAGTAAATGAAGCTCAAAAGCGCAACATTCGTGTCATTGTCGATTTTGTCCCCAATCACACTTCTGATCAGCACGCATGGTTCAAAGAATCGCGATCTTCCCGCGATAATCCCAAACGTGATTGGTACGTGTGGCGAGATGGCAAGAGGCCGGGCGAACCTCCTAACAACTGGCAGTCATGGTTTGGACACTCTGCCTGGCAGTTTGATTCCACTACCGACCAGTACTATTACCATCATTTCTATGTGCAACAGCCCGATCTGAATTGGCGTAATTCTCAAGTGCAAAATGCGATGTATGGCGTAATGCGGTTCTGGCTGAAGCGTGGAGCTGCTGGTTTTCGCATTGATGCAGTTTCGCGGCTGTTCGAAGACCCGAATCTACACGATGACCCCATTCTTCCAGGTCACAACGCCTATGGCGACCCGAACATCCAGCACAAATACACTGACAATCTCCCCGAGGTGCACGACATTCTCAAGGAATTCAGGAAGATTGCGGATAGCTTTCCAAGAAATCCCGTCCTGATCAGCGAAGCCGATGAGCCAAGCATTGGAGAGCTGACCAAGATGTACGGCAAAAATAATGATGAAGTCCAACTTCCGATGGACTTTCAAATTGCTGATATAAATAAGCTGTCTGCTCGGGAGTTCCGACGCCTGCTCGAAGAAGTCAACAACAATCCCGTTGGTGGTCAGCCCCACTACTTCTTCAGCAATCATGACCAGCCTCGACAATGGGACCGCTACGGTGATGGGGTACACAATGATCAGATCGCAAAGTTGATGGCTGCACTTTTGCTGACGACTCGAGCCACTCCGCAGATGTATTACGGCGAAGAGATTGGCATGAAGACAACTCCTCCTGCACGTAAAGAAGATGTTCAGGACCCCATCGGCAAAATCGGTTGGCCGGAAGAAAAAGGACGCGACGGGGAGCGCACTCCCATGCAATGGGACTCATCCAAAAATGCAGGCTTCAGTTCCTCCAATAAACCATGGTTGCCTGTTCCTCCAACTGCAACGCAGGTCAACGTGAAAACAGAATTACGTGATCCTGCTTCCACCCTCAATTTCTACAAAAAACTGATCTCTTTGCGCCGGACTGTACCCGCACTACGGGATGGAGATCAGAAAATGATTAACTTTGATGAGGAGAATGTATTGGCATTCGTGCGCAAAGATGCGAAGACTGGGGATGCAGTCCTTGTTGCTCTCAACATGACGGCTGAAAATAAAACTTTGAAAGTTGATTCGTCACAGCTTGACTTAAAAGCGGGCACTGGCAAGACGCTGGTTCCCAATACAAAAACATCAATCCGGTTAGACAACCTGACGCTCAAACCGTTCGAAGTGCTAATTGCCAGGGTGCAATAAAATCACTTTGCTTTTTGAGGGAACTGCATGTTGCGGACAATTCCCTGACCTTCTTTTACATAGATCAGTTGACTCACAGAAATATCTTTCAACTGATCCACTTGTCCGCTGGGCCAGCGGATTTCCAGAAGGTCTACTTTCGTTGCCTTGCCCAACCCAAAATGAATACGCAGATCATTCTGCGAATAATAGCTGCCGCCACTGCGTACCTCATCTATCTGTGCATGCGCATTTTTCTCATCTGGCGGATGGGTAACACATCTCAGCCGCGCGCCAATTCCACTGCGGTTTGATTTTGTGCCAATGGTCTTGACCTTAATCCAGTTGTTGTCCAATTTTGAATCGCAGCGCAACAGTTGGGGAAAGTCATTGACTGGGTTCACAACGAGATCCAGGTCCCCATCATTATCGAAATCACCGAATGCACAGCCACGAGAGGCAATCGGCTCAGAAATTCCCTGGCCAACCTGCATAGAAATATCTTCAAAACGGCCATTGCGCAGATTTCGGTAAAGTAGCTTTCGTTGTGGATATCCAGCTTCCGTCTTGAGTTGCTCTATTTCTGGATAGACATGACCATTGCACAGCAAAATATCGGGCCAGCCATCATTATCAAAATCAAAAAATCCGCAGCCCCAGCCAAGATACTGAGTGTGGCTCCCCAACCCGGCAGCAAATGTGGCATCCTCAAAATTCCACTTGCCCAGATTGTGATAAAGCGATGGCGTATCCCCAGCAAAATTGGTTTTTAGAATATCGAGGTTGCCATCCAAATCGTAATCAGCAGCAGAAATCCCCATACCTGCCTGGGGCTTGCCATCCGGACTCAGAACACACCCGGCTTCCAACCCTACATCTACAAATTTTCCATTCTGTTTATTTTGATAAAGAGCGCTCGCGGTAGAGTCATTGGCCACATAAATGTCGGGCCAACCATCGTTATCGAAATCTCCCGTGAGCACGCCCAGGCCGTAGGTGCCATTGGCCTGCAAAATACCGGATGCCTCGGAAACATCAGTGAATGTTCCATTCCCGTTGTTGTGGTAGAGAATGTTCTTTCCGCCGTTCAATCCCGGGGGGCCACAGGCCACCATTATTCCTTTGTATAAGCAAGGCCCTGATTCAGGCACAGGTGCAGTCGCCAAATCCATATCAATGTAGTTAGCGACAAATAAATCCAAATGCCCGTCGCGATCATAGTCCACGAACGCACAACCACTGCCCCATCGTGTTTTTGTGCCTGCAACACCAGCTTTCTCGCTTACATCGGTAAATGTTCCGTCGCCGTTGTTGTGATAAAGGACATTTTTGCCATAGAAGGTGACAAACAAATCATCGAAACCGTCGTTGTCATAGTCACCGATGCAAACACCCTGTCCCCATCCTGAATGAACGAGGCCGGCTTGCGTAGTCACATCCGTGAAGGTGCCGTCACGGTTGTTCTTGAACAAATGAGATGTCGGTTCTTGTCCTTTAGGAAAGCCATCAAGACGCGTGCCATTTACGAGAAAAATATCCAGCCATCCATCATTGTCATAGTCATAAAACGCCACTCCGCAACCTGTTGTTTCCAACAGATATTTATTCTTGTGCTCGCCGCCGTAGATGGTTTTCGCGTTCAAACCCGACTCGCGCGCAACATTGATAAACGAGACGCTGATTTCCCGAGCGTTTTTTTGGGGAGTGCTTTCGACTGGCGTTGCAGGCGCCGGGGATTGCGCCAGCGACAATACATCTGTGAATGGTAGAACCAAGGCAGCGTGGCTAAGCGATCGTAGAAAATTGCGGCGTGTGAAGAACAACCCATTTACCTACAAGCACGTCTTATGCGAATTCGAGTCTTTGTTTTATAGTATGGCCTTCGGGCTTTGCAAGCTGCGCGCAAGTCAAATGCCTTCTTTCCGTAAATTTCGTCGAATACTGACTCTCCTTCCACTTCTATTTTCGATTGCAATAGCGGCACCAACTACAAAACCTTTGGAGCTCTCCCGCCCGGTACGTAGCTGGGAATTTTTGCCGGTGGTGGGACAGCGCGCGGCACTCCTGGGAACTGAGGCCGGAAAATTCGAAGCCTGGGTCTATCCGCTAAAACTCTTTACGAATTTTCATTTGAATTTCTTGCTCCCCAACCAGGTATTGCCGGCTGAAAGCCTTGCCCGCACCGTGATTGTGCATCCGGAATCGAGCACCATCGTTTATTCAAGCGATACCTTTTCAGTACGCGAAACGCTGTTCGTGCCTGTACATGAACCAGGCGCCGTCGTCACCTTTGAAGTATCTACAGTTGAACCTGTGGAAATTGAAGCTGTTTTCGAGCGCGATTTTCAATTGGAATGGCCGGCAGCACTCGGCGCGACATACCTCAACTGGGACAGCAATTTACATGCTTTCGCATTTGGAGAAGAATCCAAAAAATATTCGGCACTGGTCGGCTCTCCTACAGCTACCGAATCCCGCCAGGAATATTCCACCAACTATTCGAGTTCGTTAGAAAATGTGCTTCATCTGGGTGTAACCACTAAAGGCACCGACACGAAGTTATTGGTAATTGCAGGTTCATCGAATGGCGTACATGAAGCCGAAAACGCCTATCGTCAACTACTTGCAAACCACGCACAATTGCGCGCCGACTCCGAGAAATATTATGCGGATTACCTCGATAAGACTGTGAGCCTCGATCTTCCAGATGAACAACTCCAGCAGGCTTACGACTGGTCGCGCATCAGTATGGCCCAAGGAATAGTTGCCAATCCGGATTTGGGCACGGGCCTTATTGCGGGCTACCGAACCTCCGGCGCAACGCAGAGACCAGGGTTCGCATGGTTTTTTGGCCGCGATTCCATGTGGACGTCTCTTGCTCTAACAGCCAGTGGAGATTTCACTACATCGCGTACAGCCTTGGAATTTATCAGTAAATATCAGCGCGCTGATGGCAAAATTCCTCATGAGATCTCGCAAACAGCCAATCTGGTGGATTGGTTCAACAAATATCCGTATGGCTACGCATCTGCCGATGCCACGCCCCTTTATATTATTGCCACAGATGATTATGTTACCCACAGCGGTGACATCAACTTTGCCAAAGAAAAATGGGGGAGTTTGTGGAACGCATGTCAGTTTTTACGCTCAACTTACGACGATCAAGGTATCCCGCAAAATCTTGGAATTGGACATGGATGGGTCGAGGGTGGTCCTCTGCTGCCAGTTAAAGCCGAACTCTATCAGGCTGGATTAGGCACGGCAGCTTTGCGCTCTCTATCACATCTGGCAGGGCTTGCAGATAAACAGGATATAAGCAAGCAATTACTGGATGAATTCACAAATCACAAGAAGTCCCTGAATGAATTATTTTGGTTCAAGGAAAAGAATTTTTTTAGTTTTGCGTTGGATACAAAGAACACAAGGGTAGATATACCTAGTGTGCTCGCCACAGTCCCGATGTGGTTTGGACTGCTCGACGATAGGAAATCACAACAAACGATTGACCTGCTTGCCGCTCCTGATCACCAGACTGATTGGGGCATGAGAATCATCTCTTCCAACAATCCGGTCTACAATCCGGGCGGATATCACTTTGGATCCGTCTGGCCGCTCTTCACAGGATGGGCATCGGTCGGGGAATACCGCTACCATCGTTCATTTCCGGCTTACTCCAATCTGCGTGCGAACGCGCTATTGGCATTGAATGGATCGTTAGGCCATACAACGGAAGTACTTTCCGGCAACTTCAACGAACCTCTTTCTACCTCCTCTCCACATCAAATCTGGTCAGCAGCAATGGTGGTAAGCCCAATTCTTCGTGGCATGCTTGGATTGGAAGAGGATGCGACGACACATATCCTGAAATTCCGTCCACACGTTCCCACAGACTGGGCGTCGTTTGGGGTACACAACATTGTTTTAGGAAACAGCCGTCTTGACATCGAATATGAGAAAACAATTGATGCAATCGTGCTCGAAATTCGTCGCACTGGTGAAGGCAGCGATACGATTGAATTTGCCCCGGCAATCAGTCCTCGGGCCACGGTGGTCCGCGCTGAAATTGATGGACACACAGTTGTACCGAGTTTTGATCTTAGTGATACTGACCAGCACGTTGCGGTCCGTGTTCCTTTGAATCACAACACAACCACAGTGCGTATTCACTTACATAATGAGTTTGGACTTACCCAACCACTTGCGTTCCCAATACTTGGCGCGCAAAGTACCGGGGTGCGTGTAATCTCTGAATCGTGGAATAGTCAGCGCGATACGCTTTCATTAGATTTACAAGGAATGGCAAACCATGAATACAAGTTCCTCGTATCGGAAGCAGACCAAATTGCAGACGTGCAAGGCGCAGAATTACATAGAGCTGGTCAGAAGACTGAATTGTTAATCAAATTCCCGCCAGGGGCTACCTCAACTTACTTTTCCACAAAAATCATATTGCACTTCAAAAAAGATCTGCGAAACTCAAAAAATCGAAAATAGCCAAATTCACTTCACAACTCTTTTTCAGTTTAGATTGTTCGCCGAGAGCCTTGCCTCAGTTGCTGCGACGTACCAACCTTACCGGTCCGAGCAAACCTGACTCAATTAGAGGAGAATCGGCTTGATATGCGCCGTAAACCGTAAAGGTGTATTTGTCTTTCGCCCCTGGCTGTAGATCGCCGATGATGCGATTCGGCCACAGGTTTGTAATTTCCACTTCCAAATCGTTTGTGCCCGTCTTTAGGTTTGCGGTTACATCTACCGTGAACGGCGGTTTCCAGAGAATGTCGGGAAGTTTGTGGCCGTTTATGGTGACTTGAGCAAACTCACGGACCCGGCCGAGATCGAGGAGAACTTGAGTGCCAGAACGCGCCCAACCCTGCGGTAAATCGAATTGTTTTCTGTAGATCGCTGTACCCGAGAAGTACCGCACACCAGGATTTGTGGATGCCGTCCAAGAAGCCAAAGAGCCAAGCTCAATTTGAGATGGCGCGCCGAGATTTGGAGGGAATGTAACCTGCCATCTACCGTTAACGGTCAACAAGTCTTCGGCCTTAGGTTCTGACGTTGCTTTCTTCGGTGCTCCACCGCTGCTGAAAACTACAAACACAGATTCTTCCGGATTGAGATGGAGCGTCAAACTTGTTTTATTTCCTTCCGACACGTAATTTACTGGCGTGATTTGGCCGGTCTCGGGATGCCAGAACTCTGCTGCTTTGCCTCCGACACGGAAGTGAACCGTGAGGTCCTCGGACCTCATGCGCTGATTTGCCACGAAATAGATATCGCTGTCCGAGTCGCGGCGGTGATTCCATACGACCTCCGCAGAGGTCTTAGGAGATGGATAGTCGTAAGCAACAACATTAGCCGGGAAATCGAAGACAAGATCAGGTTGGATATGTTCCGCAGACAGGACTTTCTCCAGTGACGTTCCCCAATAGACTTTGCCCTTCCCGAGAGTATGCGAACCATGCGAACTGGTGTCAGTACCCCACAGAGAGACCTCTAAGACTTGCAGCTCGCGAGAGGCCCCCTTATCTGCAAGGCTGGGTGAATTCTTAACTCGCGGCGCAACCAAAGTGGCTCCGGCTTTGACCAGCTCCGCAAGTTTGCGAACTAAAGGAACCGTGAGTTGGTCGAACTCGTCGGGAACTACAAGCACGCGATAATGCATGCCGCTGGACAACGAGAGATTGCCATTCTCGACGGTGGCGCGATTTAACAGGATGTCGGAGTTAATGTAGTCGCGGGAAAAGCCGTCAGGAACGGCAGGCGAAAACTGCTTCCAGTACGGAACGGTTACGGGAGCGCCTTCTCCATAGAAATACGCGATATCGATAACCGGATGTCCAACTTGCTCCATATAAGAACAGCGTGCCAAGTAAGTGTTCCAGGCAACTGCCTGCTCGGCCCAAGTAATGTTCCGAGTATAGTGCTGGCCGAAATAGCCGAGCGTGATACCTGGTTTGTGTTTATCGTCGGTAAATGGCTGGTGATCGGAAGTATGAAAAACGATGCGGTTTACTCCGCGCGCGAAGTTTTGATCCGCGAGTTGTTTCAGATAAAACGGTGTTTGTCCCCAGCCCGGTGTAGTGGGCATGGATGTGAAAGATTCGGTCGCGATGATGTTCTTGCCATAAATGTGTCCCGCTGATGCCGCCTCGAATACGTCAGCTTCTCGAGCCGGAGTGTCGGCGGCGCCTGCGATCGGCGTCCAAAATTCTCCCATGGGGATGGTGACCTGCCCTTTATTCAGGAGACCGTCACCGGTTGTGGGAAGTGAAATTCCCATTGCCTCGGCATAGAGGCCGATCTTTTGTTTGGCAAGCAAATCGGCTGCAAGCTTGTAATGATTGTCCGCCAGCATTTCTGCAAGCGTGCGCCGGTAGTCCCAAAGAAACGCATCGCTTTCCCGCGAGCTGCCAATGATTCGCCCGGTGAGCGTTGGCAAATAAGGGGTCGCATCATACCCTCGACGCCGCTTGAATTCGGACAACATATTTTCTGTCCAATTTTCCTGGCCCGCTTCCCAGCTATCCATCAGGAAATAACGAAAGCTTTTGCTGTAGTTTGGGGCAACAGCGTTCGAGACCATGTCGGTGTACGTATTCATATAGTCTCGGACATGTTGGCTGCTTAATTTGTCGACCTCGAACCCTGTTGCTTCGGGAGTCGCAGGATGGTTCTTCTTGCCGGTCAAGGAATAACCCATGCGCACAATCGCCCAATTGCCTGCCGGAACTTGCCAATCTAATGAGCCGTCCGGCTGCATTTTTCCCGTAAGGTCGATCACCTGGGACGCAGGCACTGCCTCGGCTGGTTGCACATCGGGCGTTGTCGTGTCTGCTCCCGCGACAAAGGTGCCGAAGCTTGCTTTGTCCTCGTAGAACGCAATCCGGGGAGACGAATTCAAGGCAACCTCAGCGAGCCGGTAAGACTTAACTGGAGTAATTCCACGAAGAACCTGCTCAGGTGTAGGTTGCACTTTCTGTAAAGTCAAACGGAAATACCGCGCTGATACTGGCGCAAATGTGAAGGTGCGCACGCCGAAGGTACGCGCATATTGTGGCGACCCGGGCAGAGAAATCAGTTTCGTCCAATTCTGTCCGTCGGCGCTGTAAGAAAAGTCACCCGCGGGAAGTTGCGGAATCAGGCGGCTCGTTGGTTGTGACATTGCAATGGTGAAGGACCGCAAGTTGAAGGATCGCGGATACTCCCATTGCACCCAGCCGGTATTTTGATCGTCCGCAAACAAGAGATCGGAGAACGTGGCGTAATCGCCATCACTCAATCCGCCAGCGGAAAATGAGGTGTCGCTTGCAGATACTCTCGGTGTCGGGGGAGCAGTTGATTCACTATCCGGCAGGCGATATGCGAGGACGACTGTATCGGCGTAATAGGTTGGATCAGGAGCGGGCTCCGCATGGGGCGGACGAGGGATGCCCGGAGCGCCACCTACCATCGGTGATGAAGGAAAATCAACAATCGAAATCCCTTGAAATGGTCCATTAATATGTGGCGGTGGTGCCAGTTTGCCATTGAACTTTGTCAAACCGGTGACACGCGTCTCGCTCCAGACAACTTTTTTCATCGCGGCTTCGGGTTTGACCCAGGGGCCGGCGGTCTCACTCCATCCGCCTGAAGCAGCCATCGACATTTCCAAACCAAGTCGATCGGCCTCAGCTCCTGCGTGATGAAACGCATCTTTCCATTCCGGCGTCATCCAGATGACGGGCTTTTCTATGTATCGTGCTACACCGAGATCGCCATCGAACATTTGCATTCCACCGATGCCAACACGGTGCATCCATTCCAAATCGGCTGTGATTCCTTCTTTGGTAACGTTGCCGCTCATCCAGTGCCACCAGGCGCGAGGCTTCGCCGCTTCTGGAGGGTTCTGAAAATCCTTTTGGGTCAATGCTGGCGGCTGCTGTGCGGATGCACAGAGAGCAAGAATGAGTACGGCTAGTGAGACTCGACGAAGGATGTTCATTATGTCTCCTAAGGAGTGAATCTTCTCGTGCTATCTAGCACATCTCCACGTGCTCTAAATGGATTGGCATCGGACACCCCGTCAGTGATTGGAGTTAAACGTCAGTGTGCCAACCCCAGGTAATTTCCATAGCCCACGATCACCGTTGAGCCCACCAGCAAGGCGAGGGCAAGCGCCAGCAAACTCCCGGCAGTTTTGCCCGCGCCTTTCCATTCCTTCAGCCCAATCCCCCAAAGACTGCTGAAAATAATGATGCTGGCCATGTGCAGTGTCCAACTGGAGAATTTGTATTGCCCCATCTGCGTTTCCCCCATGGTGTAAAAAAAGAACTGAAAATACCAGGTGGTGCCCGCCAGAGCGCAAAGCAGATAATTACTCAGCATGGGTACAGACCGGGCAGCAGCTTTTTCCTCGAGCACAGCCGTGCGCGATGGAGCATGTTCAACCACCTCCCGGCTGGGCGCATCAATAGCTGTTTCCAGAGCGGTTGACGAATTTTCCATTTGTCCCGGCTTGGTGCTGAAATATTGATATCCAGTCCGGTTGCGAAAATTCAGCCAGACACACCAGATGAAATTTGTAGTGAATCCTCCTACCAGTACAACAATCAATACCGGCAAACCTTGCCACAAGACCGGCGTGCCGTGTTTCAAAGTAATTGCTTTGATCGGATCTCCTGCCGCCAATCCATAAGCAAAACATGCGCTCATCACGCCAGACAAAAGCGCCACCCCAGTTCCCTTTTTCAAATCGAATTCTTTGATCACTGCCTGCTTCTCTGCGGTGGACATGTTCTTTTCTTTGGCGATGCCAGCCAGTCCGGCGACTGCGATTCCAATCAGGCAGACGACAATCCCCAGAAGAATCACCCGCCCCGAAGTCGTGCCCACCACATGGCTCATGAATTCCCCGGAAAAAATGGGTGGCATCAACGTCCCGAAAGCCGCGCATAAACCAAGCACCATGGCCATACCCAGCGACAGGCCCAAAAAGCGCATGGTAAGTCCAAAGGTAAGACCGCCAACGCCCCACAACAGGCCGAAAAAGCACGCCCAAAACAAACTGCTTGCGGGAGCTTCGCGTAAGACGGGAATTAAATCCTTGGTCAGTAGTCCAGCAAGAAACCAGGGAGCAATGAGCCAGCTAAAAAAACCTCCCACCAGCCAGAAAGTTTCCCATCCCCAGCCTTTCACTCCACGATAGGGGACATAGAAACTTCCTGAGGCCAGACCGCCCAGCCAGTGATACAGAACTCCGATTGCCGGATTTGGATTCATATGCTCCTTGGACTGTTACTCAACAGACCTGCACGCACTGCATATTGAGAAGTGCGGCCAACTTTTTCAGCTTGCTCGCAATGTGGCCGACCCCAACGGTACAGTGGTGCGGTGGCCCGTGCGCGTTCCACTCATTCATGAAATTTCTTGCCCCGAGCGAAAAACGATAGCGGCTGTTGGTATTGCCGATCTCGAGAATCGGTCCAGGTACTGACTTCCCTTCGGCGGTCAGTAGCTTTAACTTTCCATCCACGGTTTGCACGACCGAAAGCAAAGTGACCGGGCCATGCTTTACGGACATCTCGACTGATAATCCACGCCCGACTTTACCGTGATGGACCTTAAGCGGACGTACTTTGGTCTTGCCCTGTGCAATGGCAATGTGGCCAGGACCGTCATGCCCCATGAGCACGACATCATCGTTGAAATCCACGGCGTAATATTCAGTGAACGATCCGCCGACGCGAAACGAGTCCATGATTTTCATGGCCTGTACGTTTTTGATTTCATATTCGCCAGCTACGGGGATACCCTTCGCGGTCAAGAGGCTGGTGCCTAAAATGATCGAGCTGATAGCATCTTCATTCTCAACATTCCCAGTGCCCTGATAGTAGTAAGCCAGTGACCCCAGTCTGTGCGCTTCAGCCAGATGGTCGAGTGCGACCGAAGTACGTGCGGCACGTTCGAGTTCCTCCAACGAGCAGTCAGCCTGTACGTCGAACTTCTCTTGAAACTCGGCGACCTTGCTTTTGATGGCTCCGTCGGTTACATCCCTTCGCAATGCAGCCAGCTCATCGACTTCGACAATTTCAACGTGCCCGCCAAAATAAGCGCATTGCTGCGTCAGGTCGGAATAAATGTCGAGCATCCCGCCGTAGTAGTGCCCCATGACGCCTAGGCGGTTGCCTTCCATCAGATGTGCGACGCGAGCGGCTTCAATCCATTCGCCGATCTCATTCCATGCGATCGGATCGTTATCCAACATGCCTGTAACTTGAAAGAAAGGAATGCGGCAACGGTTGAAGACGTTAGCAATCTCAGGAACCGGGCAAGCCGAGCAGTATGCCAGCCATTCACCGGTCATCTTCGTGCGATCACCCAGCTTGTTGAAGGACTTGTAATCGATCGCTGCCGCTGGCGCCAGATTGAGAATAATGACGGGAACTTTGGCGCGTCTTACCACGGGCAATACCGTGGACGACAGCGCATACGTACTCACATATAAGAAGATGAGATCAACGTCGGCGCGCCGGAACTGATGACCGGCCTCAGCTGCTTTCTCCGGTGTGTCAATCAACCCCAGATTCACTACCTCTACGCCCGGCGCAGACAGTTTTTGCGCAATCTGGTTCGTGTATCCCTTAAGCCGTTCTTCTAAACCAGCGAATTGAGGCCAGTAAGCATCCAAGCCAATGCCGAACAGGCCGACGGTCAATGTGTGGGCTGACGTGGCTTGGCTCATGAAGGTTTACGCGACTTCCAAGTGATCCCGAAGGGCTGAACTTTAGACGTGCACATGGTTGATTGTCAATAGTAAGTTTATTTTCCTATTGAATTTAAGTTCTGGGAAGTGCAGAATGCTTCGGTTGCTCTCTCGGGGACCCGGAACATGAAAATTTCCGTTTTGATACGAGTTCTTTTTCTGTTGTTCGCCTCCATCTTTGCGATCACGTGCTGTATCGCTCAAGACCAGCCGATCAATCTGAAAATCAACTGGGGGAAGACTCTCAGCACGTCCCAAACTACGGCAACCCTACAGGTCGTGGTGAATCCACCTCTGCGGCGTGGAACTCCGGTTCACGACAATGCCTTTAAAGCACTCCACGATCTCGGCGCGGATTATGTTCGTTATGTTCCATGGCTTCCCTACCCAAAACTTGGGGTCGCGGAACTCGAACCTCCAAAGGATGGCAAGACTTCATGGGACTTTTCATTGATCGATCCAATGACGATTGACTTTCTGGAAGCGACGAAGGGACATCCTGTCACGCTAAATTTCAGTACGATTCCGCAGTGGATGATTAAGGGCAAGGGCAATAAATATCCAGACGATCCGAACCAAGTGACTTGGGACTACACACAAGGGATCGACTTTCGTGATCCGTCGTTCAAAGAGCCGGCCGATTATTATGCGCGATTGATTTCCTGGTATACGCAGGGCGGTTTCACGGACGAGTTTGGTAAACGGCATGAGTCAGGACACCATTACAAGGTCTCGCATTGGGAAGTTCTGAATGAGCCTGAATTCGAGCGGAATTTCAGCCCGGAGATTTACACAAAGTTTTACGATGCGGTCGTGACGGAGATGCACAAGGCATCGCCCGACACCAAGTTTGTAGCAATGGGTCTTGCAATGCCTTCCTTGCGACCAGACTTCTTTGAGTACTTCCTCAATCCGAAAAACCATAAGACCGGCATCCCACTCGATTACATTTCGTATCACTTCTACGCGATTCCTACGGTTGATCAGACCCCTGAAATCCAAGGTTTTACGTTTTTCGCACAGGCTGACGGTTTCCTGAATTCTGTTCGCTATATCGAGCAGATTCGCAAGCGTCTTTCGCCACAGACCAAAACCATGGTCAATGAACTTGGAGCCATTTCCGCAGATGATCTGACTCAAGGCGAACCGGGACATGTGACCAAGCCGATTCCTAACTCGTATTGGAGCCTGACGGGTGCGATGTACGCATACATTTTTGGTGAATTCACGCGAATGGGCGTGGATGTAGCAGGAGAATCTCAATTGGTCGGCTATCCAACGCAGTTCCCATCGGTTTCCATGGTGGACTGGAACGACGGCAAACCAAACCCGCGCTACTGGGTTCTGCATTTGCTCAAGAATCAGTTTGGCCCAGGAGATAAAGTGGTAGAAATTGACGAGACAGTGTTTTCGAAAAGTCCGTTTGTTTATTCTCTAGCGGTCGTGACTAAGGATGGGAAAAAACGTCTTCTGCTAGTGAATAAGCGTGACCGTCCAATGAAAGTGAACGTTCCCGGAGCCAACGGCGGCGAACAACTCTACGCTGACCAGACAACCGGATTTCAACCTCCCGCGACAACGAAGCTAACCAGCGATGAAGTGACGCTGAGTGGGTATTCAGTGTCGTCAGTCACACTGCCTTGAGCAAATCCAATTTAGAGATTTTCCTATGGCGCGTGTAGCATTTCGTCTGCGGATCAAGTTGGACGCCATTGACGGCTACAACCGGGCGAACGCTTCGCTATGATGAAGGAAGTCTTCTACATGGAGTAGGTGTCGCCGATCTGCCATTCATCTATGGACAACTCCCGCCGTTTGTTTCTAGCCGGATTAGTTGGCACTGCAACCGCTGCTTGTTTTGGCCAGGGGGTGTCCATTCACAAGTCAGCTCCTCTACCTCGGGGCAAACCTTCAGGTCTTCCCTTCAATTCACGTTTTACAGACGTCGCAACTGAGGCGGGATTGCGTGCCATCACCGTTTACGGCCCTGACGATCACAAAGAATTCATTCTGGAAACGCTCGGCTGTGGCTGCGCTTTTTTTGATTATGACAATGATGGTTGGCTCGATATTTTCCTTTTATCGGGAACACATCTATCCGGCAATCCAGAAGAAGCCACAAACCGGCTTTACAAAAACAATCGTGATGGAACCTTTACCGACGTTACCAAACAGGCTGGACTGTTAAAAACAGGTTGGGCATGCGGAGTATGCGTCGGTGACTATAACAATGATGGCTTTGAAGACCTCTTCATCACCTACTGGGGTCAGAATGTGCTCTATCGCAACAACCGCGACGGTACCTTCAGCGATGTAACAAAAGCAGCTGGCCTTGCAGAAGCAAATCGCTGGGGATCTGGCTGTACTTTTCTGGATTATGACCGCGATGGAAACCTTGATTTGTTTGTCGCGAACTATCTGGATTTTGATTTGGCCTCGGCTCCCAAACCTGGGCAAACAGCAAATTGCCGGTGGATGGAGATGCCAGTTACGTGTGGACCACGCGGGTTTCCGCACGGGCGGCACAGTCTCTACCGGAATAATGGAAACGGCGCGTTTACGAATGTGAGTGTAGCTTCAGGTATCGCGGCTGCCCAAAATAGCTATGGCCTTACTGCGATTTCTGCTGATTTCGATGATGACGGCTGGCCCGATATTTATTTGGCATGCGACTCTACGCCAAGCCTGTTGTTCCTCAATAATCACGATGGAACATTCCGCGAAGAAGGCGCCCTGCATGGTGTTGCCTTTAGCGAAGACGGCCAGGAACAAGCCGGCATGGGAGTTGCCATTGGAGACTACGATCTCGACGGGCACATGGATATTTTCAAAAGCAATTTCGAGGGAGACAATCACAACCTTTATCACAACCTGGGAAAAGCCAACTTCGAAGACGCTGGACGCAGGGCAGGTTTGGCGGTTGAAAACCGCTACGTAGGCTGGGGAGCCGGAATCGTCGATCTCGACAATAACGGCCTGCCGGACATTTTCATGGTTGCCGGACATACTTTCCCTGAAATCGAAAAGCATTATCCCGGTTTCCCTGCTAAAAATCCAAGACTCTTATTCAGGAATCTCGGGGGAGGCAAATTTGAGGAACTGCTAGACGTTGCTGGGCCGGCTCTTTCCATTCCTCACAATAGCCGTGGATGCGCCTTCGGGGATTTCGACAACGACGGGGATTTGGACATCCTTATTATTAACCTGAATGAACCGCCTTCCCTGCTTCGTAATGATCTCGCTCCGGGGAATCATTGGTTGAAATTCAAATTGCTGGGGACGAAATCCAACCGAAGCGCGATTGGCGCGCGAGTGTCTGTGAAGACAGCTAGCAGCACGCAAATGCAAGAGATCCAAAGCCAATCAAGTTTTGTGTCGTCCAATGACCGCCGATTACATTTCGGACTTGGAACTGCACTCAAAGCCGACGTATCCATTCGTTGGCCGAATGGGAACTCTCAAACATTACCGAATGTCTCTGCGGACCAGTTGCTGACAATAAAAGAGGATGTCGGTATTGTTCCTAACGTCGGTTGGGTCAACACGTCCCGCTAACGCTCATTGTTTCGGAGCTTCTGAACCAACTTGTTGTTTCGTTACCTCGTCGGGAGAAATAATTTCTTTGCCGGCCTCCTCGCGTTTAGATTTGGCATCTCGCAATCTCTGGAACTCAGCAAAGGCCTTCTGGCGCTCCGCATTGTTGCCTAACATCCCTTGCACTTGCGAAAGGCGATACCACGCCACTTCATTCTGATTGTCTAAACTGAGGGCCTTCTGGATATGGGGCAAAGCTTGCTCCGGTTGCTGAAGAGACGTCAAAACACTTCCCAGCCCAAGGTGTGCCTCTTCGAAATCGGGATGAGATTTTAGAGCCATCTCGTAGAATTTCTTAGCCTCTTCCAATTGGCCAGCATTTCGATTGGCATCGGCAATCTCGTATGCTGCATTTGCGTTAGAAGGATCCACTGCAAGTTCTTGTTGAAACTCCTTCAAGGCTTCTGCTACGTCTCCCTCAGAAGTGGTGTTATGCGAACGCGCCAGTAAAGTTCGCCCTAAGCGATAGTGGATTCCCACTCGGTTTGGATCTTGCGCAAGCACCTGACGGTATTCTCCGATAGCAGCATCGTAGGATCCCTGGCTCTCGTAAGCCTCGGCCAATGCCTGATGCCGCCATATAGAAGAAGGAGCAACTTGCGCCAGCTTCTGCATGTTTAGAAAAGCAGAATTTCCGTAAATTTTTCCGGTGTGGTAAAGAACTTCTGGATCGTCGGGATAAAGCCGGTTCAACTCAAGTGCTGTTTCGACAGCGTTTTGATCGCGCTTTGACTGAGAGTAGGCCCGCTCAAGTTGAAGACCGCAAAGGCGTCTGATCTCTGGGTCTGCGGGGTTTCGAAATCCTTTTTCTAAACCAGGCAGGGCTTCGGGGTAACGCCCCAGTTCGGAGAGAGAAATTGCCAGGAGCTTCGCGGACTTCGTAAGAGCAGGTTTGAGCTTTAGAGCTTTGCGTAATGCAACGACTGCTTTGTCGAATTGCCTTTGTTGAAAGTAAATTAACCCCAGATTGGCATGAATTTCAGCGATCCCTGGCTCAAGGTCTCGAAGTTTTTCGTAAGCCGATTGCGCTTCGGCATAATTTTGAGCTGCAAGCGCTCGTTCTCCTTCTTGCGCATATTGTTCCGCCAATCCAGCGTTAGGAGATTGACTCCAACAAGCCAGCGTGAAGAACGAAATAGACAGGATGCCAACGAATTTACGTAGAACCGAACCAATCATCTTCGCAGTGTATATCAGCATGAAATTCAGAAAAAAACGCCAGGCCAAAGATTGGCCTGGCGTTCGTGGAGTAGCCGGAGACGGCTAGAAAACCAGTTTTCCACCCAGCTGTACGATTCTTCCCGGCCGGTCGGCAGTGACCTTCCCATAATTCGAACCACTGGGATTGTTGCCAACTGCGCTGCCGATTCCGGTACTGGTGTTTGGGTCAAAACCATATTGTGGATGGTTGAACGAATTGAAGGTTTCCAATCGGAATTGGAAACTAACCCGCTCAGCAAGTCTGAAATCCTTTCCCAACCCTAAATCAAAGTTGTTAATTCCAGGACCTCGCAAACTGTTGCGACCGACATTGCCAAATTGGCCGGACAGCGGCTGAGTGAAGCAAGCGGTGTTAAACCATTGGTTAACGGTTCTCGGTGCATCGAAGGGATCGCAACCAGAGACCAGATTGGCTCGTTGAGTGAATGTCAGCAGCAAGCCATCTTTATTATTTGCCGCGGCTGAGAATGGGAACCCTTTTTGGAATGTAGCAATTCCGGTCAATTGCCAACCGCCAATCACCGCATCCCCAACCTTGTTCATATTTCCCAGAAATTTCTTGCCGCGGCCAATCGGCAATTGATAGACGGAACTTAATACAAATCGGTGGTTGACGTCGAAGTCTGAGCGTCCGTAGTCCGCACGGGTGTCGTGCTCATTCATGTGCCCGGCAAAAGCATTGGTAGCACCAACGCCGGCTGCAGCAGACTTATCATCCAGACTTTTGGCCCATGTGTATACCGCTAACAGTGCCATCGAACTGGAACGACGTTCGAATTTGAGGTTGCCAGCATTGTAGCTGGAGTAGCCATTCCATTCGCTATCCAGAAAACCGTTCCCGGAAGTGATGTTCTGGAATGGCCGCCGAGTAGAAACTGGGCAAAGAGCTGCCACATCGGTTGGATCGCCTCCTACGCTCGCATCACAAGCACTCGGATCTGGCGGCGGTAATGGCTGACCAATATTGATTCGGTTCAGTAAGTGTGTACCTTTATTGCCAACGTAGTTAGCTTCCAAAGTAGTATTCCTGGCCAACTCACGCTGCACAGAAAAAGACCACTGCTGGACGTATGGATTCTTCGGATACTCGGAAATAATCACCGCGAAGAACTGCCCTCCATCAAGGGTAGGGTCCACTTGATGCAGGGTAACCGGTGGAAACAGATTATTTGTGAGTTTTGGTGCGGTCGCATCGGTCGTAGGCGTTACATTCGCACGCACAATGTTTGGATAGATATCACCGCTGTTGTCGATCTCACGCGTTTCTGCCGAGTCAAAAAATATGCCGTAGCCACCGCGAACAACAGTTTTATCAGTGAGCCGATAGGCAAAACCGAAACGCGGAGCGAACGGGTTCTTTGATCCATCTGCTGGATTACGCCGTCCGCAATAACGGTAGAATCCATTTCCATCGGGTGCAATTGGACCGCCAAGGGAAGCGACATCCTTTGTTCCAAGGTCTTTATTCGCGTAACACAATCCGCCGAGAGGGTTCGCCCGGTCGAACCAGAACATCTTGTTGTCTTGTTCAAAAGGCACGCTCTTATAGTCCCAGCGCAACCCGATGTTCAAAGTGAGGCGACTTGTAGCTTTCCAATCGTCCTGGATATACGGAGCGAACGACATGAAGTGGAAACGATTTGTGTTCCCCGCGTCGGTGCCATTGGCAAACGGGCCTGGCTCGAAAGTACTGGCATTGTTGTAATAACCAAGTAGAAAATCAGCGACAGAATTACCCGTTCCGCACAATCCGGAGGCAGTTGTGCAGCCACCACCATTTGAAGTGATGGTTTCATTGAGGAAGCCGAGGCCTCCTAGAAAATCTCCCGACAGATTTCGTGCCTGTATCCATTTCCGGTAGTCCACGCCCACTCCGAAAGTGTGTTTGCCGTGGGTCATAGTTACCGAATCAGCGAATTGCCAGGTACGTATGTCGCTGGTAGTGGCATCATTACCCTGGCTTCCTGATTGTGAGCTAGTAAGGTTGGGCCCGTTGAAACTGAAGTTCGGATACAAACGCACTAGATCAGGAAGGTTGGTAAAAACTCCGCTCAACCCCAATGCTGTAACGTCTGATTCCGGAGCTGGAACACCTCCCTGGTTACTGATTGCAGTAAGATGTCCAAACCGAAAATTGTTTACGATGCTAGTTCCTAAGTTGATAGTGTGCGACACACTCCAACTCGTTGGTTGTTGAACAAAATTGCCGAAACCGAAAGGTACTGAGTCGGACCCGTTGATATTCAAGTTTGAGTAGTTGGATTTGGTGAAGCGGAAGAATACCGATCCATAGTGACTAAAGGTTTGATCGATTCGATAAGTTTGCTGATTCACCGTCTGGGGTAGTGCACTACTTAACAGGACATTTCCCAAACAGCTTGCGGCGAGGCAGTTAGGTGCCGGTATGAGGCCGGCCCCGAGGGCAACTTTCGCGAGATTGGAAAAACGTGATGAGTCAATTGTGTCGCCGGTGAATGGCGCGCCGGTATCCGGATCAACCGGACGGCAGAAGGCTGTTGCACCAGGGACGCAAGTTCCTCCAGCCGCAGTGGGAAGTGCCAACCCGGACAGAGAAGAAAAGTCTCCTTGTAACCATGCTGGTGGAGGAGCGTTGAAAAACGTGCTATTTCCTCTGCGAATGCGCCAGCCTTCGTAATTTGCCAGGAAAAATGTCTTATTACGGCCGTCGTAAATTTTTGGTATGTAGACTGGGCCGCCAACTACAAACCCGAATTGATTCTGACGTAATTCGGGTTTTTTAAAATTAGGGGTCGCACTTTGGAAAGGCGACAGGGCATCGAATGCATCGTTCCTGAGAAACTCAAATGCCGAACCATGCAGTTGATTTGTTCCGCTCTTACTTACAATGTTTACTTGATTTGCGCTGAATCCGTACTCCGCCGAATACGTCTCGCTTTGTACTTTGAATTCTTGGATTGCATCTTGGGACAAGATAACCGCCGGCGTATTCAAAGCCGTGTCAGTATTGATCATTCCATCTAAAGTGTAGTTGTTCGATGTTGGACGGCCACCGTTGATGCTGATGGCATTGCCTGCGCCTTGTCGCATCTGGCCCTGTTCGCCGGTCGTTTCCACTGCCCCCGCGCCGATGAACAAGAGGTTTATAAAGTTACGGCCATTCAAAGGCAACTGATCGACTTGTTTCTGAGTTACTATTTGCGAAACAGTGGAACTGTCCGTATCCAGAGCAACAGCGCTTGCCTGAACTTCGACAACCTCGGTGGAAGCACCTGCCTTCATCGTGATATTCACACGCGCTTCCTGCGCTACCACCAGAGTGACATTGTCAGTCACTGACTTTTGAAAGCCCTTCGACTCTGCCGAGACCCGATACGTGCCTGGTGGAAGAAAAGGAACTGTAAAGTCGCCCGATTCAGAGGTTGTAGTTGCTCGGGTGATATTCGTTCCTAAGTTCGTCACTGTTACATTGGCACTCGCGACAACCGCCCCCGATGTATCGGTAACGGTCCCAAGAATGGTCCCCACTGCACCACCTTGTCCGAAAAGTAAAAACGCAGACGCGAAAACAAATAGGCACACAGATAGAACGCGAGCTTTTAAAGTCATACTTCCTCCTGTGCGTCGTGGCACCGACGGTTCATTCTGTTAGGGCTTTTCTCGAAGAAAATCGGTTTTTCTAAAAGCCAAAGAGTTTTACTAGCCTTCGCGCGCAATGTAGCTAGGCTCCAATGAGCTTGTCAAGATAATTCTGAACTTATTTATGTATTGAAATTTTGACAAAATTGTTACCCTATTGAAATAATGCAGGCCTCCTCTTTCAGTATTGGAATTGCTGAAAAATTGTTGCTTTTGGCAGGTATGAAAACATTCGCTGATAGCAATGCGCCGTACTAAATCGATTGTGAAGGATTAGCACCTTGCCCCGCTTAATGCCCAAACGTCTCTACTTGATTCCCGTCCTTTCTAAGTCCCTAGACGTCCTCGAGATTCTGCAGAATGACGGCACCGCCCTTAGTTTGGAAACCATCTATCAGAGAACGAACATCTCGAAAACAACGGTGTATCGAATATTAAAGACCTTTGTCCACCGCGGCTATATTGCCCAGTCTCAAGACGGACTCTACCGTTTTGTGGCGCGGCCAAAGAAAGCGCGCTTCGGTTTTGGGGGAGAATCAGCAGAGATGCCGTTCTCGGAGGCTGTCACCGACGGGCTAAAAGCAGCAGCAACTGCCGCAGGTGTTGATCTGCTTGTGCTCGATAACCGCTACGACGGTGCAACCGCTTTACGCAATGTCGATGAATTCATTAATAACCGTGTGGATCTGATTATTCAATTTCAGATTGATCAGCACGTTGCTCCCGTCATTGCAGACAAGATTGATGCAGCAGGTATTCCGATGATTGCGGTAGATATTCCGCATCCAAATGCAACATTCTTCGGAGTCAATAACTATCGCGTGGGTTTTGAAGCTGGCGAATGTCTAGCGCGACATGCCCAGAAAGCCTGGAATGGAAAAGTGCGCTGGGCACTCGGACTGGACATTGGGGAAGCGGGCCCACTGGTTCAAAGCCGGGTGACTGGGGCTTTCGAAGGCATTCGTTCGCACCTGCCTGGGATCCCCGACGAATTCATGGTCCGCATGGACGGACGAGGATTGAGAGAGAAAAGTTATCGAATCGTACATGAGTTTCTCCAGCGCCATCCTACAGATCGCGGAATTTTGATTGCTGCGGCTACAGATACCAGCGCTTTGGGCGCTACACAAGCGGTGAAAGAGCTAAAGCGGGAAAAATATGTCGCAATCGTCGGGCAAGATTGCATTCGCGAAGCACTTGAGGAAATGGCAGTGCCAAATACGCCACTGATCGGATCCGTCTCCCACGAAGCACAGAGCTATGGACCTCGTCTCATTCATCTCGGTCTGGCTTTAATGGCCGGACAACGAGTACCACCTTACAATTACGTCGAACACAAGATGGTATTGGCTACATCGCTGCAGGACGTCAAACGGGCTTAAGTAGAATTTGTGTCCAACCGACACCCTGCCTGGAACAAATTTTCTTCATTTTACTATAGAAACTATTGCCCTATTGCATTCATGGAGTATGATAACTGGCACTTGTGAATGCTAGATCGTAAGAAACTCCCCTAAAGAAGCAGGTTATGACTGTACAAACGAGCTTGCGTTTTCTGGAAAATCGGTGGGATGCCCGCACGGCTAGCGGGTACGACGAACCTGAACTTTTACGTTATCGGTCCAACCTCCTGGGATCCGATCTTCGCATCACTAATTTTGGTGGCGGCAACACTAGTTCCAAAATTCTGCAGACCGATCCGCTCACAGGAAAAAAGGAAATGGTTTTATGGATTAAAGGGAGCGGAGGCGATCTCGGCAGTATCAAGCTTTCCGGATTAGCGACTTTATATTTAGACAAATTACATGCCCTCGAGTTTATTTACCGCGGCGCTGCGCACGAAGATGAGATGGTGGAAATGTACCCACTCTGCACGTTTGGGAAAAATGCAGTGGCGGCCTCTATTGATACACCTCTCCATGGATTTCTTCCCTTCCCTCACATAGACCATCTTCACCCAGATTGGGGAATCGCTCTCGCAGCTTCAGGGAATGGCCGGGAGAAGATGGAAGAATTCAATCGTCAATTCGGACATAAGCTGGTTTGGGTGCCATGGCAGCGTCCCGGATTCGAATTGGGAATGATGCTTCGCCGCGCTGTGCAGGAGAATCCGGGCTGCGACGGGATCGTACTTGGTGGTCATGGGCTGTTCACCTGGGGAAACACTCAGCAGGAGTGTTACGAAAACACGCTCGCCATTATCGATGAACTTGGACAATTCGTATTGCAGCATGCGGAGGGAAAAACCCTTTTTGGTGGAGCGCAATTCGTAACCGCACCAAATCATCATGAACTGGCTTTGGATATTTTCCCCTACATTCGTGGCCGAGTTTCTACGTCTCGAAGATTAATCGGAAATTTTAGCGACTTGCCTGAGGTACTTCGCTTTGTAAATTCGCGGGATGCAAGCCAGCTCGCTCATCTAGGTACGAGTTGTCCCGACCATTTTATTCGTACCAAGGTTCGACCGTTGTTTGTTCCGTGGCAGGCAGGAAGCAATGCGGATGACTTGAAAAAAAGTTTCGACTCGGCATTAGCTACTTATCGCCAAGAGTATGCCGAGTACTACAAATCTTTCGCCCAGCCTGATTCACCCGACATGCGCGATCCCAATCCAACCGTTGTTTTGGTACCCGGGGTAGGGATGTTTAGCTTCGGCAAAAACAAAACCGAAGCCCGATTGACTGGCGAGTTCTATATCAATGCAATTCATGTTATGGAAGGTGCGACTGCACTCAGTGACGGTGCAACGCCAACAACCTTGCCTCAGGCCGGTGCTGCGGCGGCCACTTCAGCATTCAAAGTCCACTGCAACTACGTTGCTTTGCCGTTGTCAGAGGCGTTTCGCATCGAATATTGGGCGCTTGAAGAAGCAAAGATTCGCCGCCAACCTCCAGAAAAAGAACTCAGCCGGCAGGTGGCATTGATCGTCGGTGGCGGAAGCGGCATTGGGCGTGAAGCTGCGCTGTTAGCAGCACAACTTGGGGCTCATGTAGCCGTCGCGGATCGTGACATGGAAGCAGCCAAGCAAGTTGCAGAGGAAGCCAAAGCTTTAGGCGGGAAAGAAGCAGCCGGCGCATTTGCCATCGACATCAGCCAACGCGATGCAATTCGAAAAGCAATCCGCGAACTTGTTGGGCTATATGGTGGACTAGACATTCTAATTAACACCGCAGCGATTTTTCCGTCTTCAGCAGATGGACATATCAGCGACCAGCAGTGGGGCACAACGCTGGGATTAAACGTGACCGCGAACTATTTTCTGGCTGACGAGGCAGCGCACATCCTGCGCGATCAAAACTTAAATGCTTCTATAGTGCTTACCAGCTCCGCTAATGCTGTTGTTCCGAAACGTGGGAGCGAGGCTTACGACGTAAGCAAAGCGGCACTGAGTCACCTCGTAAGAGAACTGGCAATTTCTTTGTCTCCGAAAGTCCGAGTAAATGGAATTAGCCCAGCAACAGTGATAAAAGGTTCCACGATGTTTCCACGCGACCGAGTGATTGCATCACTCAAGAAATACAACATCGAGTTTTCGGAATCGCTTAGCGATGATCAGTTGCGAGATTTACTGGCTGGCTTCTATGCGAAGCGCACTTTGACTCATCAGCCCATCGATCCGAAAGATTGTGCTGAAGCCATCCTGTTCCTGGCAGGCCCGAAGTCGCGCTGCACCACCGGACACTTAATCCCAGTAGATGGAGGGCTCAGCGAAGCATTTCTACGATGATTGGTCTCCTTCAAGATCGAGCTCTGGTGGCGATTGATCTGGGCGCAGAAAGCTGCCGTGTGTCCTTGCTTCGTTGGAAAAACAAAGTTCCGGAAATCTCTCTGGTACATCGTTTCCCGAATGCGCCAATGCAAGAAGATGGTGGTTTGCGCTGGAATATCCGGCATATCGTCGCCGGCCTGGAAGAAGGCTTGCATAAATGCGCCGAAATTGTTTCGGAGGAAATCGCAGCAGTCGCCGTGGATGGTTGGGCGGTAGATTATGTGCGGCTCGACGAGAATGGAGAGCCTCTGGCGAACCCATTTTGTTATCGCGATGAAAGAACTGTCGAATCCCAAAGACAAGTGCACGCGCGCATCTCCGCCGCGCGACTTTACCATCTCACCGGCGCACAGATTCTTCCTTTGAACACTCTCTATCAGCTGAGGGCTGATCGGAACGAGCAGAATATCCCATGGCTTAACTTGCCAGAATACGTATTGATGCACCTAGGCGGAAAACGAGTCTCGGAATTCACCAATGCTACGCACACGCAGCTATTAAGCATCCATGACCACACTTGGAGCGGCGAGATCTTTTCTGCCGCCGGATTGGATATTCATGCTGCTCCACCCGTAGTGGTAACAGGAACGGTTGTTGGGCAGCTCAAAGGTACTTTTGCTAAACATCCTGTGTTTCGTAATACGCGATTAATCGCACCGGCTTGCCACGATACGGCTTCCGCCATTGCGGGCATCCCTGCACATGGAGACAACTGGGCGTTTATCAGCTCTGGCACATGGTCGTTGGTGGGATGCGTGCTCGATTTCCCGCAGACTTCTGAAGCGGCCCGCAGCAAGAATTTCAGTAATGAAGGCGGGGTGGGCGGCAAGATTTACTTCCTGAAAAATGTCAACGGAATGTGGATTTTGCGCGAGTGCTTGGACCAATGGCAATCCCAGGGATCGCCGTGGAATATCACTGATCTTCTCGACGCATGTGGTGGCCTTCCTGAACCCGAGTATGTAATCGACGTCGATCACCCTGATCTTCTTCTGCCAGGAAACATGCCCGTGCGAATCAACGCACAACTCAAAACGCTGGGACGGCCAATTATCCCAGAACAGCCGTCGTCTGCCCCTCAGCTTGCGAGTCTGATATTGCATAGCCTCGCAGCACGCTATGCCGCTGTTTTGCGTGACATCACAGAGATCACCGGAAAAACCTTCACGCGCCTTCATATTGTAGGTGGCGGCAGCCGCAACACTCTCCTCAATGATCTGACTGCAAAAGCTGCCAAGCTTGATGTTGTAGCTGGACCGAGTGAATGTGCCACCATTGGAAATTTTTCAATTCAACTTGCAGCCCTGGCCGGGAAATACAACGAGCGTGTCGGGGTGGAAGGTACGGCAGTTTCGGAATATGCCCGGTTTCTTGCCAGCAAACAAATTGAGAACGCGGTAGGTTTCACGTCCCTTATACCGCCGCAAACGAGACAAACAGATTCGGAGAGTCAATCAGAATGACGAAAAAGCAGGAAGAAATCATATTTGGTGCACTAGATACCCTTCATATTGAATTACCTTCTTGGGGGTTTGCGAATACGGGAACGCGCTTCGGAAAATTTATACAGTCCGCAGCTGCTCTCACTACCGAAGATAAGTTTAGTGACGCTGGGCAAGTCCATGCCCTAACCGGCTCTTGTCCTACAGTGGCTCTGCATGTGCAGTGGGACTTGCCGAAGGGTCTTTCTCAAACCAGTGAAATTGAGGCGCTGGCCCAAAAATATGGTGTACGGCCAGGGTCAATTAACCCGAATGTTTTTCAAAATCAGGAATACAAATATGGATCTGTTGGTAATCCGGATCCGGCCATTCGTAAGCTGGCTCTTGATCACATTTTGGAATGCGTTGCTATCGCCGGGGCATTGAAATGCCGCGACATTTCGCCTTGGTTCGCCGATGGTTCAAGTTATCCCGGCACTCAGAGCATGCGAAAAAGAATCGTATGGTTTGAGGAAGCATTGACAGAAGTACATACTCGTCTATCACCCACGCAACGTTTGTTGGTGGAATACAAACCCTTTGAACCCTTCTTCTACCATACCGATATAGCCGATTGGGGGATGGCTTTGCTCCTGGCGAAAAAAGCAGGACCTCAGGCCTTCGTACTGGTAGACACTGGGCACCATTATCAGGCGCAGAATATCGAACAGATTGTTGCCTGGCTTCTACATAACAACATGATTGGCGGGTTTCACTTTAATGACCGACGCTACGCAGACGATGATTTGACACTCGGTTCAATCGATCCTTATCAGATATTCAGAATTTTCCATGAGATCCGAACCTACGAATGGGAAAAAGGCTCTCGTACGGACATTGCTTTCATGATCGACCAGAGCCACAATTTAAAAGGTAAGATCGAAGCCATGATCCAAACGGTGTGCACGGCGCAGGAACTTTACGCGAAAGCCGCGATCGTGGATCATGCGAAACTCGCGAAGCTACAGCAGAGCTGTTCTCTGGTGGAAGCAGAAGAATGTCTACGCGATGCATTCTGGCAGGACGTCCGACCAGTCATTCGCGAATGGCGGCGCAGCCATGGCCTTCCAGAGGATCCTATGCAGGGTTTCCGCGCGAGCGGTTACCTCGAACGGATCACGGCTGACCGTGCAGAACGCAACGTTGGTTCGGTGACGAGCTACGCGTAGCTCTCTGCAAGGTCAAACCGCAACAACGAATGTGCTTTTAGGTTGCTGACTTCGTAAGTTCCACGTCCAGGGTGATGGTTACCTCATCTCCCACCATGGTGGACGCTCCATTCACGCCAAAATCCTTCCGATTGACCTTAGTGGTTGCAGAAGCACCGACATGCGAGTTACCTTTTGGATCCTTTACCGCGGCTGAAGGCCCTTCGATATCGAGGACAACTTCTTTTGTGACCCCGTGCATGGTGAGATCACCGGTTATTTTTAACTTACCGTCACCGGCGGATTCTGCCTTTTTTGATTTGAAAGTAAGTGTCGGATACTTCTGCACGTCGAAAAAATTAGGACCGCGGAGATCGTTGTCTCGCATTTCCACGCGAGTATCGACAGATGCGGTATCGATAGTGGCATCGATCAAAGTCTTGCTCACATCTTTGGGATCATACTGGACGGTACCCGAGACTTTTTGGAACTGCCCACGGACAGTTGAAATCCCCATGTGCCTAACAGAGAATTGAGCAGCTGAATGATTCGCATCAATCTTCCAGGTTTCGCTTTGCGCTGTGCAAATACCGGTCACAACAGCCAAAAAAATAAATGGCAAAAATAGTGTCCGACCCACTCGACGCATAAATACGCTCCTTGACTTTAAGAAACTATTATTTCACCTGAAACTCGTACGACCCGGATCCCACCCGCGCGACATAATTGCCAGACTCCTGCTGTAGATTCACTGGCTGTCCATCCTGCGTGGCGGTTGCATTTGCAATCACCGGAAGATAGACCTTCGCGGTTGTATTCGCCGGAATGCTGACCTTCAACGTAAAAGGTCCTGCCGGCGTACCGGCCCAATCCGTAATGATTTTACCGTAGACCGAATCATATTCTCCGCGAGCATGATCCATACGCACATCCGGCCGTGGATGAATTACGATCTCGTGGAATCCGGGAGACATCTGTGTAGTGTCAATTCCTGCCACCTGCCGGTAGACCCATGCCACGACTGACCCGAAGGCATAGTGATTGTAGGAGTTCATGGCCGGATCACCGGTATCACCATTCCAGCGTTCCCACCATGTAGTAGCTCCTTTGGAGAGCATGTATCCCCATGAAGGATACGTTTCATTCAACAAGAGCCGATAGGCGACGTCCGTACGGCCATGATTGGAAAGAGTGAACAATAGAAACGGGGTACCCAAGAATCCGGTCGAGAGATGCCAATTTCGGGACTCTATGTCTTTTACCAAATTATCGACTAATTTCGGCTCCAGGGATTTCGGCGCCATCTTGGTATACAACGCGACAACATAGGAAGTTTGCGTCCCAGTACCAACTTCGCCGCTATCCTTTATGTATGCCTTTTGGAAGGCTACACGGATATTGTCCACAAGGTCCGCATAACGTTTGGCATCATCTTCCTTGCCAATAACATGGGCCATTTCGGACATCATATTGGCGATCAAAGCCCAGTACGCCGTTGCCAGCAGTGTCTTGTCTGTGTGTTCATCCGGCGCCAGCCAGTCGGCGAAGTTGGGACCAACACCTTTTTCTCGCAGGAAATTTGGATTTGCATTTTGGATAAACGCCATCCAGCGTTCCATTGCCGCCCAGTGCTGCTTGATGGTTTGTTGATCTCCATATTGCATCCAGGTGGTATAGGGCACAATCACGCCAGCGTCTCCCCACCCTGGTGCGCCGATCGATCCCTCGCCAGTCAACACATCTGGAGAAACATTCGTAAACGCCCCGGCTGGAGTCTGAGCGTCAACTACATCGTTCATGAACTTCTTGGTGAATGCTGCAATATCGTAGTTATAAGTTCCCGTGCGCCAGAAAACACCCGCATCCCCCATCCATCCGAGTCTCTCGTCCCGTTGCGGACAATCGGTCGGAATACTGAGAAAATTTCCTCTCTGTCCCCACAAACCGATTGACCACATGTGATTCACGAGTTCACTGGAAGTCGTCAGCTTTCCCGTGGGGCTGCCCGTAATGCTTGTCGCAACATCCCCTGTGATGGAATCCAAGGTAGGCTTTCCCGGATACCCGGTTACTTCTACGTAGCGGAAGCCATGGAATGTGAAATGCGGAGAGAAAGTTTCTTCACCACCACCACGAACAATATAAGTATCCGTTGCATCAGCATTGCGAAGGTTTTCCCGGTAGATGCTGCCGTCGGGGTTAAGAATTTCGGCAAAACGCAACCGGACAGTGTCACCCGCTTTCCCACTCACCTTGAGGGTCGCCCAGCCAACCATGTTTTGTCCCATATCGAAAACATAGGCGCCATTTGGTAGAGGCGTGACCGTCTTGGGGTGGAGAGTTTCAGTGATCCGCACTGGGGGCGTAAGCTGACTGGAAATGACAATTGAGGACGTATCGCCAATCACAGCGGAAGCCCACTTGCTATCGTCAAAGCTGGGTTTATTCCAATCTGGGAACTCGCGGCGTGCATCAAACACTTCTCCAGCATAGATTTCTGAATGCAAAATCGGAGACTGTGCGGCCTTCCACGATCCATCACTGATAATTGTTTCGTGACTTCCGTCGCGGTAATCGACTTCTAATTGAACGGCGAGCCGGTTAGGTGGTGGGAAAAGGCGAACACTGCTCCACGTAAGACTACTGCTGAACCAACCATCTCCTAACATGGCCGCAATAGAATTCTTTCCCGTCGCAACTAAAGAGGTCACATCGTAAACCTGATAAATGACACGTTTGCGATAGTCTGTGAACTCTGGGGTAAGAACATCGTTGCTCACGCGATTGCCATTTAGAAATACGCGATAGCTCCCTAGTGCAGTGGCATACAAACGAGCGGATTGGACTTCTTTACCGAGGGTAAAGGCGCGCCGCAGCAATGCCGCAGGTTGCGGTAGTGGCGCCGGCACATCGAAGCGTGCATCATTAAGATCACCTATAACTTTGGCATCTTTCCACGTCGGATCGTTTTCGAGCCGCGCTTTCCAAAGTTTCGCAGTGGAGAATCGTCGAACATTTCCATCTTCTCCGGTAATTTTCAGCAGTGCGCCCATCACCGCCTTGACGGTCTTGATATCCTGCTCCGGGCCAAATTGGTCCGGCTTGGCCGCGGTCACAGCAATATCAATCGAATTCTTTCCCACAATCAAACGATCGCCAATCTCTTGGCGATCAAATTGTGTCCAACGACTCTTGGCACTAACTTCTTGTCCATTGATCTTTACCTTGAAATGTCCACGCGCAACTACGAAGATTGATGCGCTCTTTGGCTTTTGCGGGATCTGAACATCGAGGTGAAAATTAGCGACTGTATTGGGCGTAACGTTTAAAGCGTCTTGCCCCGGGACCCAAATCCAGCGGACACTTGCCCAATCGTCTTGCTCTTCAGGATTTTTCCAGGTAATCCATTTCGCTTTCCAGTCACTCTTGTCCAGCAATCCCATCTCCCACCAGGCGGATTCAGTTGAAGTCGACAACTGGCCCTTCGCATCCCAAACATTGACGCTCCAGTAGTAGCGTTTTCGCGCTTCCAACTTTGGCCCCGCATAGAGAATGCCGACGGATTCAGCTGAGTTTTGTCTCCCGCTATCCCACACATCTGCTTTCGCAGTGCGCAAAAGCTCGGGATTGCTGGCGACCAAAATCTGATAGGACGCTTGACGCCAGTCTTTCTCCACATTGTTGCTCTGCCACGAGAGTTGTGGCGTGGCAGCGTCAATTCCAAGGGGGTTTGTCAGATACTCGCACCGAAGGTTAACCGGTGTCGCATAAGCAAAGCATGTAAAAAGAAATAGCGTAATAATTTGTTTCATGATTATTCCGTCGCTCCGAAGGTATGGATCGTTCCAGCTCACTTCACAGTACGACATGTAAGGATGCGATGTTACGGTGTTTTTTCCCGGACCACCGTTACCGGCCCAATCAGCCCAGACGGCTGTAGCGGAGAGTTCGCTTTGTACGGCTTCACATCCGCAAAAGTAAGTTTCGTCGCCCCCGGTTGCTCATCGCCGATCAGCCGGTTGACCCATGCATTTACGACGATTATTTTGATTTGGTTTGCGCCGGGCTTGAAAGCGGACGTGGCATCCACACGATATGGTGCGTGCCAAACCTGACCAAGATCTTTGCCGTTGATCGACACTTCGGCAAGGTTCTTCACGTCGCCCAAATCAAGCCACAATCGATTTCCTTTCATCAACGACTCACCCGACACCTGTACCGTCTTAGTGTAAGTTCCTACACCGGAGAAGTACTTTACGCCTTGATCATCGCTCTGGCTCCAGTCGGAAAGTTCTTTCATGATCATTGAAGCAGGGGCGCCTCTACCGGGCTGAAATGCAACATCCCACGGCCCTGTTAATGTCGCAACCTTGCTCTCGATTGTCGGTGGAAGCATGTGCGAGGTTACCGACGTGGGCTTGCGAAATACGATGAAAGCCGTGCCCCATGCTTCTAAGCGGAGGGGAACCGTAGTACGGCTTCCAGAGATACTGAACGAGACAGGCTCTGTCGTTCCAGTTTCCGCCCGCCAGAGTTCCGGTTCCATTCCTGCCACTCTGAATATCGCGTCGATCGACTCCTCATGGTTACTGCGGTTGTCAACAAAGTAGATGTGGCCATTGGTGAGCTTTCGGTGCACGAATTGAATGTCGGAATCGCTGTTTGGCTTTACATAGTCGAAATCCGGCTCTATATGTAATGCGTCCAAAACTCCCCTCAGATTCTCACCGGCGTACACTGTCCCCTTGGCGACTTTGTGCACTCCCGAACCATCGCCGAACAATTCCGTCGAGAGCTTATTGAACTCTTGTTGATCATCCGCCAAGCTCGGATCATCTGTGGGTTTTGGGCCTGCTATCACTGCACCTTTTTCCACAAGGGCATAGATAGCACGCAATACCGGCAATGACATATGACGGCTATAAGGGTCGAGCCCTAAGACCTTGTATTGCATTCCGCTCTTGGTGACGATCTGCCCATTTTCGACGTTCAATTCGTGGATCAGCGCGTCTGCATTCACGTAATCGAACCCGTAGCCTGCGGGTATTGGCGGAGCTTTATCATCGAAGATGGCTGTAAGGTTTGAGTCCTCTCCGTAGAAGTAAATCCAATCCGCACTAAAGCGACCCTGCTGCAGCATGTAACTTGAACGCGCCAGATAGTCGATCCATGGGCCAGCTTGTTCCGCCCAAGTCTCGTTGCGATTGAACCATTGGCCAAAAGGCCCAAGAGTCAAACCAGGAGCCTTTCCTACCAGCGGCTGATGTGCACTTTCGTGAATTACAAAACGATTGATCCCACTCAGCAGTTCTTGGTCAGCCGTAGGCTTCAAGGTGCTGGGCGACCATCCCCAGGGAGCCGCCGCCGCCGTCATTGACTCCGCGGCTGCGATGTTCTGACCATAAATATGGGCCACTGATGCGGATTCGCGGTCATCTGCGTTGTAGCCATATTGCACATTATTTACCCCCGGGCTTTGAGTCCACATCGCACTCATGGGCACTTCATTAAATTTCTTTACCTCCATGCCATCTGCAACAAAAGCCCGCCCTGATTCGTGCGATTCTCCGTAGTGTCGCATTCCTCGTTCACGAAGCGTCTCTTGCAACTGTCCGTAATGTTCGTTAGCAATCAGGTCTGCTATTGTCTTGCGAAAATCCCAAAGGAAACGATCGCTGGCTTCAGAGCTTTCCACGATGCGTCCGGTCAGCACCGGCAGCCAGGGTGTCGGATCATACCCGCGCAATTCCTTAAATTGAGCAAGCATGTTGTCGGTCCAATTCTGCGAACCTGCTTCCCAGCTGTCATTGATTACGTATGCAATGCCCTTCTTGCCCATCTCATCTGCGCCGACGGTTTCTTTGTAGCTGTCGAGGTATTTTTCAAAATAGTTTTTAACAAAGCGGCGATCGAGTTTGTCCACTTCTAATCCGGTTGCTTCGGGCGTTGCCGGATGATTTGTAATTCCCTGCAACGAATATCCGAAGCGGAGCACTACCCACTTGCCTTCAGGTGGAGTCCAGTCGAGTGTGCCGTCGGCGCCCATTTTCGACGTTAGATCGATAACATCAGACTTTTTGACTGCTGATGATGCATCGATTTGTGGCGTCGCATAGTGATAGAGGTCTTCCTCAGGGACAAATGCTGCCTTCTCTTCAAAGTGATTAACACGCGGGCCCTGATGTAGCACTAACTCGGCAATTTCGTAAGCCGTAGGCGCAGGAGGTAACGGTCCGAACGAAGTAGGATCAATTCCTTCGGCCCATGCTGGTCTTGGCGGCGGAGGATTACGCTTAAACGTAACTCGAAAATATTTTGCGGTTGTTGGCTCAAACGTAATGGTGTGTTGAGGCGCCCTGCCGCCGCTCAAACTGACTACCTTATGAAAATTCTTCCCATCATCACTAGCCTCCAAAGTTTTCTCCGGAGCACTAATCCCACTGATAAGCTGCGCAATAAAGCCAGGTTCTTTCGGCACGTAAGTAACTGAGCGAACCGTACGCGGCTCCGGATATTCAAAAAGAATCCAAGACTCCGCACCGAGAGCGGGAATCGGCACTTTCGCCGTCTTCTCTAAATCACCATCGCTTAACAATGTCGCATCGAAGGCCTCTCCGCTGGAGGTGATCTTCGCAGTTGTTGTATTCGTATCTAAATCGCCTGATGGGATACGAAATGCCACAACTGCAGCATCTGCGTAGAACTGCGGTAGATTCGGTGTTGGCGGTCCAAACTGTTCACGTACGCCAATGTTTTGAAAAGCACCGGTGTTGCTTGGAGGATGTGCTATTTTGCCCTGAAAAGGCTTTCCACCCTCAACGATCGTTTCACTCCAAACATACTTCTTCATCCCTTGCGACGGCGGCACCCACGGACCGCCCGACTCGCTCCATCCTGGTGAACCCGCGATGGCCATTTCCATGCCGAACTGGTCGCCCAGGGTCACGGCATACTTGAAGGCATCCTTCCATTCAGGTGTCATGTACGCGAGCCGTTTGTCGACGACTTGTGGGGTCTGCAAAGCCGCATCGAAATTCTGGTAGCCAGCAATTCCCACTCGGTGCATCCATTCAAGATCGAGTTTGATTCCTTCTTTGGAAATGTTTCCATTCATCCAATGCCACCAGACACGGGGACGCGCTGGCTGCGGTGGATGTTTGAAACCTTGCTTCAGTGGGTCTGGAGATCCTTGACCCCATGTAATCCCGGATATGAAAACGGAAAGAACAGCGATCCTAAACAATCGAATCAAAATTCGCGGTGCGCTCATAGCTCTCCTTGAAATGAAACGGAAACACCAACGCCATCATTCTCCAAAGCCAATAGTCCGGCACGACCAATGATGGTTTATGTAAATCAAACTAAAAATATTAGGATCAGGGCTCTGCAAACTCGTTAGCATTTATTTAGGAACTTCCCACTCGGCTATCAATTCCGTAGCGCATAAAAAACCTGCCAGACACCATCTAGCAGGTGACGCTTATCGTTTTGCGAAGACGTTAGGTCCCCGCGCAAATAGCTGTCCGCTTGCCAACAAGTCCCGAAGGCAGATCGATGGGCAATGGTTCAACCCGGACACATTATTAGTAGGCCTAGAATCATGTCAAGCAAATAGTAACTTATTCACCTATTGAAATAACGCTGGGTAGGATGTTACGATCCTCCGGCATTCTTCGTGATCAATCGACGGTATCTGCAGACCATTGATAAACAGACCCTGAAATGAAATACCAGAAGGAGGGCAGGATGCGAGCGCGCTGGTTAACATTAGTTATTGTGGTACTTGTCGGGGCGTGTCAGGCGTCTTTTTCTCAAGTGAAACAGCGGGAACTAGGGCATCGCTCGGCGCCATTGCTCGTAGTAGACGGCTTACAGTTTAAAGACCTTGATCGGAACGGCAAGCTTGATCCTTACGAAGATTGGCGGCTCACATCCGAGGTCAGAGCGGCGGATCTGGCGTCACGCTTAAGCTTGGAGGAACTGGCAGGGTTAATGGTTCATGGAACTTTGCCGGCCGCGCAAGGTCCTCTTGCATCGATCGGACTAGGAGGCACCTACGACCTTGCCAAGACTAGGACCCTCATTGATCAGAAGCACGTCAACAGCTTTATTACTCGCCTCAATACAAGCGCACAAAATTTTGCTCATCAAGATAACGAAGTGCAAGCCATCGCCGAATCTTCCAAATGGGGAATTCCGGTAACCATTTCTTCCGATCCGAGAAATCACTTGCAAGAAGTGATCGGAGCGAGCACGCAAAGTTCTGCGTTTTCGATGTGGCCCTTTTCCTTGGGTTTTGCTGCCTTGAACGATCCGAAATTAACTCAACGTTTTGCGGACATTGTTCGCCAAGAATATTTGGCTGTGGGCATTCGGGAGTCGCTCTCGCCTCAAGCCGATCTGGCCACTGAACCCCGATGGCCGCGGATTGATGGAACCTTTGGAGAGGATCCCGACATCGCCAGGAAAATGGTGAACGCATACGTCGTTGGTATGCAGCACGGTTCGGATGGACTCAACTCTGAAAGCGTAGCCGTTGTCGTGAAACATTGGGTCGGTTATGGTGCGGCCAAAGACGGTTGGGACAGTCATAACTACTATGGAAGGTACGCTCCAGTTTCTGGACCGAACCTTGACCTGCATGTGGTTCCTTTTATCGGGGCATTCGAAGCGAACGTCAGTGCAGTTATGCCGACCTATTCGATCCTTGAAGGGCTCACGCTGGATGGTCAGCCTGTGGAGCAAGTGGGCGTGGGTTTCAATTCGCAATTGCTCGGGCTCATGCGACAAAAATACGGATTTCGAGGATTGATTCTGAGCGACTGGGGCATCACGAATCCCTGCCCAGATAATTGCCGCAACGGCGCACCCCCGGGAATGAGACCGGCGCCGGAAGACATAGGGATGCCATGGGGAGTGGAAAATCTCACAACGTCTCAGCGGTTCGCAAAGACCATTAATGCCGGGGTAGATCAGATTGGAGGCTCGGAGCAGTCAGAGATTATCGTAGAAAATGCCCACACGGGCGCCATATCACCAGCCAGAGTTCGCGAAGCAGCCATCAAGATCTTGAGGCAGAAATTCGACTTGGGTCTTTTCGAGCAGCCTTATGTGGACGAAGCGCGCGCAGGCACAATTGCGGGTAATGCAGGTTTTGTGCACGAAGGAGAGACGGCGCAAGCGAAGTCCGTAGTCTTGCTGCAAAACAACAAGGTTGCATCGGCAGGAAAACCGCTATTACCAGTTACTCCTAAGGGAAAAAAGGTCTATTTGTTCGGTATCGATGTGAAAGCTGCGGAAGCAGTCGGCTTTCAGGTAGTCACCCAACCCCGCGATGCCGACTTCGCCATCATCCGCGCACCAGGAGCGTATGAGAGTGAGCATACCAACTATTTTTTCGGCAGCCGACAACATGAGGGGCGACTCTGGTATATGGAAAAAGATCCTGCCTATGCCGAGTTTCTGCGTGCGAGTGCCCTTGTTTCAACAGTCTTCGTAACCATGCTCGATCGTCCCTTGGTACTGGAAAATGTGGTGTCACATTCCACCGCACTGCTTGGGACATTTGGCATTGCCGACGCCCCTCTCTTGCGCATAATTACTGGGCAGATCGTCCCCGGCGGTCATTTGCCATTCGAATTGCCATCCTCACGCGAAGCGGTCGGGCAGCAAAAATCTGATCTGCCGCACGACTCGAAAAGCCCACTATTCGCCTTTGGATTTGGATTGGCTTACTAGATGTAATTCAACGGAAATGATGGTGGCCAGGGACGGAGTTGAACCGCCGACGCCAGCCTTTTCAGGGCTGCGCTCTACCACCTGAGCTACCTGGCCACAGTGTGCTTACCGCTGGCGGGTCTTTGGGGACACGCTCGAACCGTTGCGGAAATGCCGGCTCATGCGGCATTGCGCTTGGCGGGAAAAGCAGGGATGATTATAGCAAAATACTTGACTGGCTAAATTCGCGCTGGAGAATTCTCTGTCGTCATCATTATTATTCCATTGAGGACTGTCGCTTCGCAGTGATCATTGCCAAACCAGTAGGGGATTTCCCGGTAGTCCTTAACATCAAAAATTGCCAGGTCTGCGTCCTTGCCTGGCTCGATTGATCCTTTTCTCTCTGCCAATCCCAAACTCCATGCACCGTTGATGGTTGCGGCGGCGATGGATTCCGCTGGAGACATCTTCATGTGTGTGCAGGCCAGTGACAATACCAATGGCATGCTTGACGTCGGCGAACTGCCTGGGTTGTAGTCAGTCGCAATCGCAACTGGAATTCCCGCATCAATCAGCTTGCGCGCCGGTGGATATTTTTCCAGTCCAAGGAAATAATTCGCTCCCGGAACTAGCGTAGCAACCGTATTTCTTTTGGCTAGTTGCGGAATGTCATCTTCATTCACGTGGTCCATGTGGTCGAAGGATAGCGGATGGAATCGCAGCAATGGCCCCAAAACCGTTTCCGTTAACTGGCAAACATGCGCGCGAACTGCCAGCCCATGTGCCGTTGCCGCTTCGAATATGCGTTCGGTGTCTTCAGCAGTAAACGCACCTTTATCGCAAAACACGTCTACAAATTTTGCTAGCTTGCGTTTGGCTGCGAGTGGGACCATCTGTTTGCAAACCAGATCCACATATTTCTGAGGATTTTTCTTGTACTCCATGGGCACAACATGTGCACCTAACAGCGTTGGAACTACCGTTCCTGGCCAGTTGGCAGCAGCATCGTGGATAGCTTCGAGCGACATTATTTCGGAGTCAAGGCTCAAACCGTAACCTGATTTTGCTTCCACTGTAGTCGTGCCCTGCGCAGACATTGCCCACAAGGCTTTCAGAATTTTCCCGTTAAGCAGTTTTTTGTCTGCTTCCCGTACTGCTTGCACGCTCGACCGTATACCTCCGCCTGCCTCAGCAATTTCTTCATAGGTCGCACCGGCGGTCCGCTTCTCAAAGTCCAGCAATCGTGGCACGACAAATGCCGGGTGGGTGTGCGCATCGACAAATCCTGGCAGGACAACTTTGCCTGTGCAATCAATTTCAGTGATCTTGTGGTGGTTCTTCTTGATCCAGGGATCGCGCAACGCGTCCTTGGTCTTACCCACAGAAACAATTTTGCCGCCCAGGCAGAACACGGCAGCGTCCTGCAGAATGTTGAGTTCTTGAAGTACTGCTCCACGCCGTGGTCCTGGGTGGCTGGAACGCAGGGTCAACAACACACCGATGTTCGCCAGCAATAAAGGCTGCGAAGCATTTTTTGCAGAAATACGCACGTTGCAAGCAGTCTAGCAGGCCCTGCAATGAGAGTCAGCGGACGTGCACAATGCCAAATCAATCACGGCCCTTGATCACTCGCTCTTCACGTACAGGTTTCTGAAGCAGAACCGCTGGCTTAGAGTGAATGACAGTGGAAATTTGCACTACTTCCTTGCGGTACACTACTTCCACTTCGCCAATCAGCCGGTCTTTGGCAGCTGATACCGAGTTGTAACAATATCCTTCGGTCGCCCCCGGCACAACCTTGATTAGTTGCCGCTTCTCCAAGTCCTGTAAAAGATAACGCGCTTCCATGACAGGAACATAAAGCCTGTTCGCCAGTTTTTCGACCGTCCATGTCTTTGGTCGTTCATTCCACAACAAAAGCAGCGCTTCCAGTTGAGGAACGCTGGCAATCTCCTCGATCACGAATTGGTAAACTTCCTGGAATTTTTTATTCATGTCTACTGACCCAATAGTTATTGCGCACACAGAAAACATGCGCGAATGCGTTTAATTGACTTCGAAAAAGTTCAGGAGGGTCGAAGAACAGCTAACAGAGGAGCGGGCAATACTGGTCCAGTGGCTCGTTCACTTGTACAAGATGAAGGTCAGATGCGGTCTGAGAAAAGGTAGAAATCCCTGCTTTATTTTCTGTAAATAGCAGAGGAACTCGAATGACAAACTGGGCAGCGACGACGATTCCCAAAAAGATTACCGCTGCCGCTTTGATCGCCCGCAATGCGCTTGGTTCCAAATCCACCGATGGAGCGATAAACACCATGAGAATTACAAGTAATAAAACGATTACCAGCCAGATGGGAGGTTTCGACCTCATGGAGTGAAAGGATTATAAGTTCTCAAAATTTTAGGTGCAAGATTGAAGTTCGATCAGATCAACCTTTCATGGGAATTCGAACTTCGCGGTTTTCCGCGAACTCCTTCGCTTCTGTGTATCCCGCATCCACGTGCCGTACAATCCCCATACCAGGATCGGTCGTTAGCACACGTTCGATGCGTTTTGCCATCATCTCCGTACCATCGGCTACGGTTACTTGTCCGGCGTGAAGCGAGTAACCGATACCCACGCCTCCTCCGTTGTGAATGGAGACCCAGGATGCACCTGCGGCAGTATTCAGCAAAGCATTGAGCAATGGCCAATCGGCAACGGCGTCGCTGCCATCTTTCATGGATTCGGTCTCGCGATACGGCGATGCCACTGAACCACAATCCAGATGATCGCGTCCAATCACAATCGGCGCTTTTAGTTTTCCTTTTTTCACTAGATCATTCATGGCCAACCCAAACTGCGCGCGTTCGCCATATCCCAACCAGCAGATGCGTGCAGGGAGTCCCTGGAACTTGATTCGCTTTTTTGCCAATTCAATCCAGCGGCGCAGAATACGATTGTCGGGAAAAAGATCGAGGACCAAATCATCGGTTACATGGATATCGGAGGCCTCTCCCGACAATGCCACCCAGCGAAAAGGACCTCTGCCTTCACAAAACAGCGGACGAATATACGCAGGCACGAAACCGGGAAAATCATAGGCATTCTTGACACCGCGTTGAAACGCAAAAGTACGGATGTTGTTGCCGTAATCGAACGTTACGCTGCCCATCTTTTGCAGTCGCAGCATGCCTTCCACGTGGCGGGCCATGGCATCAAGGGATTTCTCTTGATACTGTTTTGGGTCTCTCGTACGCAGATCTCTTGCCTGATCGAGCGTCATTCCATTTGGAACGTAGCCATTCAATGGATCGTGCGCAGATGTTTGGTCCGTAAGAATATCCGGCACCACACCACGTTCAGCCAACTCGGGAATGATGTCCGCACAGTTTCCGACCAGCCCGACGGAAACATTTTCTTTTTTCCGTACAGCATTCTTCAGAATACGCAAAGCTTCGTCGAGCGTTGTGACCATGAAGTCGCAGTAGCCGGTCTTCAGACTTTCCAGCACATTGGGATCCTAAGCTTAGAATTCCACGTGGACAAGTTGTCGCG
>JADMIO011460598.1_pt1 | contig 69632 bp, 59 predicted proteins | sample 8958161 | NCBI WGS metagenome assembly JADMIO01 (sample SAMN16585339, study PRJNA669376) | soil metagenome | isolation source: Crop rotation soil | place: USA: Cullars Rotation, Alabama | collected 2011 | reverse complement strand
GCGCGTGACGGCGACCTTCTGCGGCACCTGAGATCCGTCCGGTCACGAGCCCATGCCCGTGTCTCGCGAAGGAGACGGGCGTAACGGAAAATGAGTCACGCATCTGCGAGGTTTTCCGCGCTTCACGCGTCGGACCGCGCGCGATCGCGTGGCACGACCGGTGCTGAACGACGGGCATGACCCGCTTGCGCGCGCTCGCCGCGATCGCCGTCGTCGCCGTGGCCGTCGGATGCACGACCGGTGGCGCCGACGATCCGGATCCCGATCACGATCGGACCGCGAGCGGAGGGCTCGCCGTCTCGCGGAGCAAGCTCGCGCCGCATCACCTCGGCGGCAGCAGCGAGCTGCGCACGTGGATCGCCGCGTGCCCGAAGCTGCTCAAGGTGTTCGGGCCCGACATGGACTTCGTGCGCGATTACAAATCGCGCTGCGACGGCGGCAAGGTCGTCGTGCGCGTGTGGGTGCCGCCCTCGACCGCGCGCTACTCGGGCGACGGCGACGGGCGCGCCGACGCGCAGGATTTCTGGAACAAGGGCTACGCGGGCGTGCGCGCGCTGTCCGGCAGCGACAAGGCGCTCATCGATTACCTCGAGTCGGCCAACGAGTACGACAACTTCCCGCCGTACAAGCGATCGGAGTACTACCGCGACTTCCAGCAGCGGTTCGTCGAGCTCGCGTCGGCCGAAGGATTCAAGCCGCTCGTCGGCAACATCGCGGTGGGCAACCCCGACGGCGACACGTCGGAGTGCGATCCGGCGAAGGCGCCGGTGGGCAGCGCGATCGAGAAGATCCGCACGATGGTGCCCGCGTTCCAAGCGGCGGCGGCGGCGGGCGGCGGCTGGTCATATCATGGTTATGCAATCGAGCTCTCGAAGAGCGCCGACTCGGGCTCGAACCGCGACTTCGCGTTCCGCTATCGGCGCTTCCTCGAGTGCATCCCCGAGCTGCGGAGCATCCCGCTCGTCCTCAGCGAGGGTGGGCTCGACGAGGCCGGCGATCCCGACAAGTCCGGCTGGCAGGCGCGCACCGACGCGGCGACGTACGTCGATTGGTTGAAGTGGTACGACGCGGAGCTGCAGAAGGACGCATCCGTCGTCGGCGTCACGCTCTTCGCGATCGGCGGCGATGGGTGGAAGAGCTTCCAGCTCGGACCGCTCGTCCCGCAGCTCGTCGCGATCATGGACGCAGCGGGTCGCGGCACGCCCGCGCCTCCACCTCCGCCGCCGCCCGATCCCGCGCCGATCGGCGTGGGTGGCGGCGCGATCGGCGAGTGCTGGTCGCGCAACGGCGGCGTCACGAACGCGGGCACGCCCTTCGACAACGGCGGCGGCGCGGCGGTGCATCGTTGGGGCCCGGGCGACGTGCAGGACTTCCACGACGGCGCGCTCGGTCCGAACCTGTGCATGCTGCGCGACGGCGCGGGCACCGCGTGGATGGTGCGCGGCGCGATCCGCGATCTGTATTTCGCGACGGGCGGCGGCGAGGGCAGCCTCGGCTATCCGCTCGAGGACGAGCAGGCCGGCCCGCAGCAACGCTTCGAGCACGGAGCCATCGCGTGGAAGGATGGTCGCTTCCAGGTCGTGAGCGGTGACGATCCTCCGCCTCCGCCTCCGCCTTCGCCGACGTGCCCGTGTCTCGGCGACGGCAAGGACAACTTCTGCCAGTACGGCGCGAGCTACCCCGGTTGCTCGATGACGAGCGGCGGCGGTTATTGCGATCCCAACGGCGACGGCGACTTCAGCGACGCCGATTGGACGCGCGGTTGGTACGCGTACCGCGATCAGTGCGGCTGATCGTGTGAGGTCACGGCGCGGTGATCATCGCCGCGACCTATGTGGCCTTCGGCGTCGGCGTCGTGCTCCTCGCCATGACGAAGCCAGGTTCGTGACGAGTCGACACGGGACGAGCGACGGACGGGTATGATCAGGCAATGATCGAGCGCGCGCTCGCGACGCTGTGTCTTTCGCTCCTCGCGTGTGGCCCCGAATCGAAGCCAGCGGCGCTCACGGCAGCGACACCACCGGCGCCGACGCCGGCGACGCCGAGCGCATCCACGGCGACGCCCACGATGACGAGCAGCGTTACCACCGCGACGTCGATCGCGACGTCATCATCGAGCACGACCTCCCCGCCCGAGCCGCCATCCCCTCCGCCGTGCGATGCGGACGTGCCGAACGCCACGCTCGACGCGTTGGTCATCCCCGACGGCTTCAACGCCGCCGATGCCGTCGCCGGAGACACGGTCGAGCTCGCGCTGGCGCTCCCCAAGCCGGGCCCGTGGGGCGCGTATCGATACGTGCGCGCGTGCGCGAAGTGGACGGTGACGCCCGCGGCGCTGGCGACCGTCGACACGCATGGTCGCGTGGTCATCGGTGCCGGCGCCGCCGGCAAGACGCTGACCGTCACGGCGCAGCTCGCCAACGGGCGCGTGCTCACGACGACGATCGCGGTGACGAAGGCCGATCTCGCGCCCCTCGTCGGCAATTGGAAGGAGGACGCGCGACAAACGTGCGGCGGCACGCAGTGGATCACGCCGGAGAAGGCCATCCGCGAGCTGCACGTGGGCGCCAACGGCACGTTCACCGTCACGTGGACGCCCTTCGAGTCGTACGTCGACTACGAGGGGACCTTCACCTGGGACGCGTCGACCGGCGCGATGACGCTGAAGCCGACGAAGGTGAACTATCTCCCGTCGGACGTCGTCGCCAAGGGAACCGCGACGATCGAGGGCGGCAAGCTCGTGCTGCGCGGCCTGTGGCTCGGCTCCGCGAAGGGCGCCACGGAGAAGCCGCCGTGTGCGCAGCGATTCCAGAAGTGAGCATTCGTCCGCTCGTCGGCGCTTCACGAGACCGAGCTTCGACCGCGCAGCAGCGTCGTCGAGACCGCGCCGAACGCGGCCAAGAGCGCGCACACGATCGTCGTCGTGCGAAAGCCGCTCACGAACGCATCGTCGAACGCGCGGCGCACCGCTCCGCGAAGCGGCTCGTCGATCGTCGTCAGATCGGCGCCGGCCAGGCGCGCGCGCTGCGCCTCGATCGTCGCGCGCGTGGCGTCGTCGATCGACAAGGACGACAGCGCTCGATCGAGCGCCACGTCGAAGCGCGCGACCAGCACGACCCCGAGGGCGGCGACCGCGAGCAGCCCCGCCGCGCGCGAGACCGCATTGTTCACGCCCGAGGCCACGCCGGCATGACGCGTCTCGACCGAGGTCATCACGACCATCGTGAGCGGCGCGACGGTGAAGCCCATGCCCACCCCGAGGACGACGATGCCGGGGAAGAACGTGCCGAGATATCCGCCGCTCGTTGAGGGCGCGCCGAGCAGGGCGAAGCCGATCGCGGCGAGCGACGGACCGAGGATCAAGGGCAAGCGTGGTCCGCGGCGCGCCGCGAATGCACCGCTGAAGGGGCTCATCACCGACACGATGAGGATGAACGGAAGCAACGCGCCGCCCGCGCTGGCCGGCGAATAGTGGTGCACCTGCAACAACGCGAAGGGCAGGAAATAGAGCGCGCCGCCGAGCGCTGCATAGAGCAGCAGCGTGAGCACGTTCGTCACCGCGAAGGCGCGATTGCGGAAGAGCGCGAGGGGCACCATCGGGTCGCGCACGCGCGCCTCGACGACCACGAACGCGACGAGCAACACGACTCCCGCGAGCAAGGGCGCGAGCACCGCGAGTCGCGTGAGCCCACCCGCGGTGGACGATTCGAGGAGCGCGTAGACGACTGCGCCGAGGCCGAGCACCGCGAGCGTCGCCCCCGCAAGATCGAGGCGGGGCGCGGCGCTCTCGTCCCTCGTCTCGTCCACGCCGCTCGACAGCACCAGCACGAGCACGGCGATCGGCGCGTTGAGGAAGAAGATCCAGCGCCACGACGCGTGCATGATGATGAACCCGCCGACCACCGGCCCGATCGCCGCCGTGATCGCGCTCGCCGACGACCAGGTGCCGATCGCCGCGCCGCGTGCCTTCTCGTCGAGATACGCGGCGCTGATGAGCGCGAGGCTGCCCGGGACGAGCAGCGCGGCGCCGACGCCCTGCACCGCGCGCGCGACGATCAACGCGCTGACGCCGGGCGCGAAGCCACACCCCATCGACGCCGCGGCGAAGAGCGCGACGCCGAGCAGGAACACGCGCTTGCGACCGTACCGATCGCCGAGCACGCCACCCACGAGCACGAGCGCGGCGAGGAACAACGCGTAGGCCTCGACCACCCACTGCATTTGCGCGGTCGTCGCCCTCAGCTCGCGCTGCAGCACCGGCAACGCGACGTTGACGACGGTGCCGTCGAGGAACGCCATCGTCGAGCCGAGGATCGCAACGACGAGCGCACGTCGCGCGGCCATTGGTAGATCTTACTTTCCCACCGCGTTGAGCGGTGTTTCCGGAAGACCCCCGTTCAAACCGTGCGTGCGGATTTCCCGCACACGGCTTACCAGTGGTCTCTCGTGACGTCGCATTATGCAGCCTCGGGATAGCGGATGGTGCCGCGCAGACGGTAGAGGCCGAGGTCTTCGAAGAATGGACGTCGCCACGCCAAGGTTTCGCCGGCGTGGAGGTTTCGTCCCTTGCGCTTGATGAGGAGCGTGCGCAAGCGGTCGACGACGTAGTTGTCGACGTCGACGAATTTCTTCGCAGCGTTACCGGTGCCGAAGTAGTTGCCCCAACCGCGCAACACCGGATTGAGCGTGTCGATGATGACGCGCAGGTCGCGGTGACAACGACTGTTGGAAGCGATTTCCTTCACGCGTTGCCGCACCCGCTTCATGCTCCGCTGTGACGGTTCGCGATGGAGGAAGTAGACGCGCTTGCGCTCCTGCTCCCAAAGCCGACCCGACATGCGCTTGCGCAGGTGACAGCCGAGGAAGTCGAAGCCCTGCTGTCCCCAGCTCAGGTCGACGCGCCTCGTTTTCTCCGGATGCAGCTCGAGCCCGAGTCGACCGAGAATCGCACGGACTCTCTGTTCGGCTTCGTCGACCTGCTTCGTCGTGTTGCACATCACGACGAAGTCATCGGCGTAGCGCACCAGCGTGCCGAGCTCGGCATGCTTGCGCGACCACATCGAATCGAGGACGTGAAGGAAGATGTTCGACAAGAGCGGTGAGATGACACCGCCTTGTGGAGTGCCCGAGATGGTCTGCGTCTCGATGCCATGCTCCATCACGCCGGCTGCGAGCCACTGCCGCAGCAGCTTCAGGACCCGTCGGTCCGAGACGCGTCGCTCGACGAGCTTCATCAGCTTGTCGTGGTCGATGCTGCCGAAGTAGTCGCGGATGTCCGCGTCGAGCACGTGGTTGCCTCCGCGAGCACCGAGCTTGCGAAGGGTCTCCAGCGCATTCGTTGCGCTGCGACGAGGCCTGAAGCCGTACGAGCATGGAAGAAAATCCGCCTCGAAAATCGGCTCCAAAATGAGCTTCGCCGCAGCTTGCACCACTCGGTCTCGGACCGTCGGGATTCCCAACGGCCGCCGCTTTCCATCAGCCTTCGGAATGTACCGACGCAGGACCGCAGGCGGTCGGTACGTGCCTGCACGCAGCTCGTTGGCGATGCCTTCGAGGAAGACGTCGACTCCGAGCTGTTCGATGTCCGCGAGCGTCACGCCATCGACGCCCGCAGCACCGCGATTCTTCCGCACTCGCTTCCACGCCTCCTGGAGGACGTCAGGCCTCCAGATGCGATCCATCAGCGCGTGAAAGCGTCGACCCGGCGACCGCTTGGCGGCGCCACACAGCACGCGTTGGAGTTGTCGCACTTTTGCGTCCGTCTGGAGACGGACGGGGGATTTGGGACCGGACCCGCCGGCCATGCCCTCGCGCTTACCTCCGCCTCGTGCACGACCACCGCAGGGACCCTTCGCTCCTGACGCGTTCTTCTTCGCGTCGATCGCCACTACTACGATCCCCTCGGACTCCCGCTGCGCGATGGACGGCTTGGCACTCGGCCTGTTCCTTCCATCTCGTCTGGACGTCGACTGCGCAGACGGGCCTCTCGTGTTCCGCTCTTCTCCTTCAACGCGTGCTGCGCCCCGTACCCCGCGGAGACCGGATGCGCGCTCCGAATCATGCGCCTCCGATGTTGCCTTCGCCGTGACATGACCGGCTCGGCTCTCCGATTGTTTCTCTTTCGAGGCTGCAGGCTTCACTTCATGTTGCGGCCCGCGTTGTTGCTCCCTCCGCAGAGGCTCTCGACGTCCGGCTTGGGAACCGCGACTCTCCTCGCGTACCCCGGACCTGCTACCCGGCGCTTCGGCGCTTACCGGGACGGGATTTTCACCCGCTGGAAAAACGCGGCGTGCTGCCCGGTCAGTTGGCCGTTCAGCGTCACGACGCGACATGGGGCGAGTCTAGGCCACGCCGATCATGCTAGTGGGTGGACCGCGAGGGCGGCATCATGACGCAAGCAACCTGCGGCTTCCGTGGCTCGTGCGCGACGCTGCTGGCGTGCGCGGCTTCCTGCGTGTTCGTCGCGTGTGAGCGGCCACCCGCGCCGGAGCGCGTTTCCGGCGACGGTGCCGCGCCGTCCGCATCGGCGTCCACCGTCTCCGCCTCGCCCCCCTCGATTCTCCCCGCGCGCGAGCCGGATCCGACGCTCCGCTTCGCGCGCCCGGAGGGCAGCGTCGATCAGGGCACGTTTCCGCGTCCGAAACCGTGGCTCGCCGAAGACCCGAACCTCGAGGCCCTGTTGCCCGACGGCGAGGCGTCCGATTTGAAGGAGACGTGGCGCATCGACGAACCGAGCACGGCGGACGAACCGACCTTCGTCGAGCACGTGGTCAGCGGCATCTGGGACGATCCGAAGGCGCGCGAAACGGGGCGCTCGGCGCGCGCGCGGATCGACGCGCTGCGGCTCGCACAAGACCCGGGGATGCCGGCGTACACGATCAAAGGTGACCCGGGCGGCCTGCAGACGCTGTTCGTCCCGCTCACGACCGCGCCGTGGAGCGGCCTCCCGATCGGCATCCAGTTCAGCACTTCCGACGGGCTCTTCCAGATGACGCTCACCGCCTCTCTGTCGGCCGAGCGACGAGAGCTCATCACGAAGTTCGCCGAGCAGGTGCCGCTGTCGAAGCTCGCGTTCACGATGCAGAAGGAGATCGGGGCCACGCTCGTCGGCGCGTCGTTCCAACGACGGCGCGGGCGCACGCCGGCCGCGACCTTCGACCTCACGCGAAACGCCGACCCCGCGGCCAAGGCGAAGCTCACGGCCAAGCTCGACGCCATCTCGGAAGAGCCGATTGGCTTGGAGGCGCGGATGAAGAAACAGCTCGCGGCCGTCACGCTCGATCAGAAGCCGTTCACGGACGCCGTCGAGCGAAGCCTTCGAGCGCACGGCTTCCACCGGAGCGCGGCGGACGCCGGCATCTGGCAGAACGGCACGATGGTCGCGCTCACCGGCGCGGAGTCGGTGAGCCTGATCTTCGGCGGTACGGAAGCGCCCGTGATCCCCTGAGCCAGAGCGCGAACCCTTCCTCGGATGTGGGATGCACCTGGGCGCGCGCGCTTCGATGAGTCAGCCGCCCGACAGCGCCGCCACGATCTGCACCTCGCGCTCGCCGACCGGCACGTCCAACGTGCGCGCTTCGTCGCCGCCGACGAAGAACTTCACGTGCGGGCGGATGCGATCCTGCTCGTCGATCACACGGAAGCGCAGACCGCGGAAGCGGCCCTCGAGATCCGCGAGCACGTCGCCGAGGGTCGCGCCCTGCGCATCCACCTCGGACGCGCCGTTCGTGTAGCTGCGCAGATGGCTCGGCACGATGACGCGCATCACGCGACCGTGACCGCGTAGATGTGCGGGAGGTGGCGCGCGATGCACGCGAACGATCGACCTTCGTCGGCCGTGGCCCATACCTCGCCGCTCGTGGTGCCGAAGTAGAGGCCAACGGGATCGCCGGCGTCCGCCGCCATCGCTTGTCGCTTGACCGTCCACCATGCCTGCTCGCGCGGAAGACCTTCGTCGCGACGCTCCCACGTCGTGCCGCCGTCGCGCGTGACGTAGAGCGCCGGTTTGCCGCCCGGGCTCGTGCGCGGCCACACCGTGGTGCCGTCCATCGGGAACACCCACACCGTGTCGGGATCGCGCGGGTGCAGCGCGATGGGGAACCCGATGTCGCCGATCTCCGCGGGCATCGCGCGGCCCACGCGCGTCCAGCGATCGCCCTGATCGCGATCGAGCCGATAGATGCCGAAATGGTTCTGTTGCCACAAGCGATCCGGTCGCAGCGGGTGCAGCGCGACGCAGTGCGGATCGTCACCGAACGTGTGCTCTTGCCCGTCCGGGAGCTTGGGGAGGTACTGGTTCTCCACGCCGCGGCTCATCGGCTGCCACGACGCGCCCTCGTCCTTCGACTCGAAGAAGCCTCCACCCGACATCCCCACGTAGAGATGCTTCGGATCGCGCGGATCCACGAGCACCGAGTGGAGCTTGCCGCCGTCGGGCGTCTGATCCTTGTCGCCGCCGGCCCACGTCGCCTGATCGGGATGATCGTTGTAGCCGCTCACCGGCTTCCACGTCACGCCGCCGTCCTCGCTGCGGAAGAGACCCTGCGGCGACGTGCCCGCGTACCAGACGCCCGGCTGGCTCGCGTGCCCCGGCGTCAACCAGAAGACGTGATCGACGGCGCGCGCGCGCGGCTCGCCTTTCGGGAAGGCCGGCGGTTGCGTCGCCTCCGTCCACGTCTTGCCGCCGTCGACGGAGCGCATGACCACCGGGCCGAGGTGGCCGGTGCGCATCGCCGCGAGCAGCGTGCGACCGTCGCGCGGATCGAGCACCGTGTGATGGACCATGTGGCCGAGGTGCTGCGGCCCTTCCAAACGAAACCGCGCGCGATCGTCGCTGCGAAGCGTCCACAAACCCTTGCGCGTGCTGATGAAGAGCGTCGTCTGCGGCATGTCGCCTCCGGAAAGAGGCGAGAGCGTCTCACGAGCGCAGGTGGTCGCGAAGGACGGTCATGCCGTGATTCAGAGACAAGCGCCGTTCACCGCGCCGGGCGTGCCCACCTGTTCGCAAAAGTCCGCGGCGTTGCTGCCCGTGTCGGTCGCGCCGGCGCGGCGCCCCAGCGTATGCCCGACGTCCGTGGGAAGAGGAGTCTTGGGCGATCCTTCGCTGGTCGTCGTCGGATCGGTCGTGGGTGCCGGGATCGCCGCGCCGTAGCCGAGCACGTCGAGCAGCTTCGTCGTGCTGGTGTCGACGAGCTGCACCGAGCCGGCGGCGTCGTCGAGGCCCCACGCCGCGCCGCCGATGTTCGTGTCGACGACGGCGGCGGGAAAGATCGTCTTCACGTCGAGCCCGCCGACGACCCAGCGACCCACGGCGGGCATCGTCGCGGTCGCCCCGGAGATCTCGACGTCGCCGGTGACCTTTCCCGTCGAGTCGACGAAACGCAGGTGGATCGTGCCGAGCGGGAGCCCCGCCGGCCCCGTGAGCTCGACGAGCTCGACGGCGTTGCCCGAAGCATTGCGATCGACGTAGACCTCTTCGATCCGAAGCACGGTCGGCGCGGCATCGTGGGTATCGGCGGCGTCCTTCACGTCCGTGATCGACGAGTCGCGAGGCGCGCCATCGCCGCCGCCGTCGGCGGGCCCGTGCGTGGTATCGGTCGCGGCGTCGCTCGCCGCCGCATCGCCCGCGGCGTCGAGATCGCCCACGACCCCGGGCGCCTGGCTCGTCGCGCACCCCGTCGTGACGACGGCCAGCCACAGGTACATAGCCAATCGATGTTTCATGGAAGCCTTGGTGGCGGCGACGGTGACGCGTCACGAGAATCGCACGAAGGAACGGAGATCGTTACCTCTCGGGTAATCGCCAGCCACACCTTCGATCGTCATGCTCTCGGACACACCAGGAGGAGACGCCCATGACGACGATCGCGAAGACTGCTTCCCCCTCTCGCTCGTACCTTCGCCCCGTGCTCTACGCCGACGCCGCGACGTGCCTCGCGACGGGCGCGCTCATGACGCTCGGCGCCGGCCCGCTCGCCCGCCTGTTCGCGCTGCCCCAGCCGCTGGTGTCGTGGTCGGGTCTTTCGTTGTTTCCGATCGCCGCGCTCATGCTCTGGGTCGCGTCGCGGCGAAGCATCCCGCGCACCGGCGCGTGGGTGGTCGTCCTCGGGAACGTCGCGTGGATCCTCGGAAGCGTGCTGTCGCTCTACCTGACGACGCCGTCGACGCTGGGCTACGCGTTCGTGATCGCGCAGGCCGCGGTGGTGGCGGTGCTCGCGGATCTCGAGCTCATGGCGCTGCGAAGGACGACGTAGACCGCGCGCGTCCGTCCTTTGATACCCTCGCGCGATGGCGACCACGGCGGAAGAGGTGCGCGCGTTCTGGTTCGGTGAGCCGGCGACGAACGAGGCCGCGCTGATGGCGAAGGTGAAGCGCTGGTTCATGGGCGGGCCCGAGATGGACGCCGACGTGCGCGCGCGCTTCGGCCCGACGGTCGAGGACGCGTTGGCCGGCCGGCTCGACGGATGGACCGATCCGATCCGCGATCGGCTCGCGCTCGTGATCGTGCTCGATCAATTCACGCGCAACGTGTTCCGCGACGATCCGAAGACGTACGCGGGCGACGCGAAGGCGCAAGCGCTGGTCGTGGGCGCGCTGGATCAGAACCTCGACGCCGAGCTGCCGTTGCCCGACCGACTCTTCTTCACCATGCCGCTGCTGCACTCCGAGAGCCTTCCGTTGCAGCAACGCGGGGCCGCGCTGGCGAAGACGATCGCCGCGAGCGCGCCGCCCCTCTACGCGAAGATGTGCGGGATGCACCTGGAGCAGACGGCGAAGTTCACGGACGTGATCGCGCGCTTCGGCCGGTTCCCGCACCGCAACGCGATCCTTCGCCGAACGTCGACGCCGGAGGAGGAGGCGTTCCTGAAGGACTGGAGCGAGAAGGGGCCGCCGGCGGGGGCAAAGGCGCTGCGGTGAGGCGACGTCCGCCCAACCGTCGGCCGAGCCGGAGTGACCCTCGGCGAGGACCGTAAGGAATCGTCCGGCCCATCGTTGATCGCCGGGTGACCCTCCGTCCCTTCCGCATCGGCGTTCTGGCGCTCGGTGGGCTCGTCGAGCTCGGCTGCACGGCGACGCTGCCCCGATCGGGCCTCGCGTGCCCGAGCGGCGCCTTCGTGAAGACGGCGAACGATCACGAACGCGGGTCGCGCGAGTGGTGCGAGATCCCGAGCTACCAGAAAGATTGCTCCGTCTACGGTGGCAGCTGCGAGGTCCCCGGGACGAGCCACGGGCCGTGGGTCCACTACGACGCGCAGGGGCGGCGCGACGAGCTGAGCAACGTCGATCACGGAAGCATCTCGGGGACGAGGATGTCGTGGTGGCCCAACGGCGGGCCGAAGCTGCGGAACGAATGGGTCGCGAACCAGCGGGTCGGACGCGAGACGCGCTGGCACGAGAACGGCGCGGTCGCGTGGCAGGGCTTCTACGCCGGCGGCCGGCGCGAGGGCGCGTGGGCCGGCTGGTTCGCCGATGCGAAACCGGCGTGGAGCGGCGCGTACCACGCCGGCGTTCCGATCGGCGAGTGGGCCTTCTGGAATCCGGACGGCTCGGTGTCACGCGTGGATCGATTCGAGCTCGAGCCCACGACCTTCGACACGAGCGGCGGCTCTTGCGCGCAGGGCACGACGGTCAGCGGGACGCCGGGACACTCGTTGTCGTGCATCCTCGAGCGACCGAGCGGCGCGCTCGCCCACGGCATCTCGGCGAGCTGGGACGCGAACGGACACTTGGTCGATCACGCGAGCCATTGGCTCGGCCAGCGACACGGCCGGCACGTGACGTGGAACGCGTACACGGGAGCGCCGCTGCGGCTCGAGACGCACGCGCACGGCGTCCCGATCGGGACGTGGCTGGTGTTCGACGAGAACGGCGTGCTGCAACGAGCGGAGACGTATGCGCAGGGCGTGGTGGGCTCGACGTGGGAACGTCCGATGTGATCGAGGCCGGTCCGTCGAGGATGTGGCGATGATGGCGCGGTCACGAACGAAGCGAAAGAAGCCCCCATCGCTTCCAACCCGTGCGAAGCAACCAACCGACGGGTTTGCTCACCAGCATCGGCGCATCGGGCGGCGGCGGCGTGAGCCGGACGTCCCAGCCGTCGAAGCGATGGGCGGACGAATACCGATCGACGAGCGCGGCGCGCGGCCCGACATGGCGGGCGCGGTTCTTCAGCACGTACGCGAGCACGTTGCGTACGTCGCGCGGTTTGCTCAACACGCGCATGTGGTAGCGATCGGCGAACACGCGGCCCTTGCGCTTCATGATGCGGTTCATCGCGCGCGCGACGCTGATCTCGAGCCCTTTGATGCGGCGCGAGAGCACGTGCCGATCGCTCGCCTCGACGACGAGGTGCACGTGATTGCCCTGCACGGAGAAGTGCACGACGCGGAAGTCCGTTCGCTCGCGCGCAGCGCGTAGCGCGTTCGCGATCCCCTCGAAGGATCGCTCGCTCCGCAAACCGTAGACGTGCGGCAGGACGCGAAGGGTGACGTGCACGGGCGTACCCTCCGTGACGTCGGGACGAATCGCGTGCGTGACGAGGTTGCGCGACTTGTCCTTGGGACGCCCCGCCCCCGCGCGCTTGCCGCCGTGCGTGCGAAACGGAAGGCCCTGTTGCGCCGGGCGCCGGGGTCGCCCGCGGGCGACGTTCTTCGCTCGGTCACGTGCGCCGCCTGCCGCCATCTTGATTCGGCCAATATAACCCGAGTCGCGCCGACGTCGAGCCCCGAAGGGTCGTTCATCGGCGGGAAAAATCCGGAGACACTCCTGACAGATCGTACCGAGGACATCCCTGACACTCGGTGCACGGAATCCGAGGACATCCCTGACAGTGGCGTTCATGCCCTGGAGGGAAACCAACGCGATGAAGGAGCGGGTGAAGTTCGTGCTGGAATGGGAGAAGCGGTTCGACGAAGGCGAGGGTCTGCTCAACTTCGCGGAGCTATGCCGCCAGTTCGGGATCAGTCGGCAGGTTGGCTACGGCTGGGTCCGGCGCTATCGCGAAGGAGACTTGGGTGCCCTCGAGGACCGATCGCGACGGCCGAAGACGACGCCGACGAAGGTCGACGAGCAGCTCGAAGCGCTCATCGTCGCTGCGCGCAAGCTGCATCCGACATGGGGCCCGAAGAAGCTGCGAGCGTGGCTCCTTCATCATCGTCCCGAGCTCGAGTTGCCCGTCCAGAGCACCATCGGCGAGATCCTGCGGCGACGAGGGCTCTCGCATTCGCGGCGGCGACGAAGACGAGCCTCCAAAGTGGCCTCGCAGCCCTTCGCCGACGTCACCGGCCCCAACGCCACTTGGTGCGTCGACTTCAAGGGACACTTCCGCACGCTCGATGGTCGCAAGTGTTACCCGCTCACCATCATCGACGCGCATTCGCGTTTCTTCCTTCGTTGTGAAGGCGTCGAGGATCCCGACGGGCGCGAGGTCGAGCGCATCTTCGACAGCGCCTTTCAGGAGTTTGGGTTGCCCGCAGCGATTCGTTCGGACAATGGTCCTCCATTCGCATCCGTGGGCGCAGGCGGGCTCACCAAGCTTTCCGTCTGGTGGCTGCGTCTCGGGATCCGCGTTGAGCGTATCGAGCCCGGCAAGCCACAACAGAATGGACGGCTCGAGCGACTGCACCGCACGCTGAAGGCCGAGACGACCAAGCCGCCGAAGCAGCATCTTCGCGCGCAGCAACGTGCCTTCGACATCTTTCGCGCGCACTACAACGAGGAGCGTCCTCATGAGGCGTTAGGGCAAAGGACACCCGCGAGCTGCTACGTCCTCTCTGCGCGCCGTTACCCGTGCCCGCTGGTGCGTCTCACGCAGGGTGCGCCCTGGAGCCGCGTCATGCGAGTCGACAAGAGCGGCTTCATTCAGTGGAGCGAGACGCGCATCTTCATCAGCACCGCCCTCGCACACGAAGACATCGAGTTGACGTACGAGGAGTCCGTCGAGCAGTGGCATGTCGTCTTGCACGCACCGCCGAGAGGACTTCGTCGCCAACCGCGTACGTGCAGACGTACATGTAGAAGTCGTGGCCGAAGTGGATGGTGAAGGATCCGTCGACGGTCTCGAGCCTGCACCAGATCGATTTTCGAAGACACGCGCGAACGACCTCCGGCACGTCGATCACGGACCGCGACTGACCATCCGTCCATCGGGTACCGACCGTGTCGTCGGCACTACGCTCGGCGCTACGAATCAGGAGGTCGGGGCGTCCCGCCGCGGCGGGTCTACCAAAACTCTACCAAGGCGGGCCGCGATCCCAGTGCTGTACGGGCGCCGGAGGAGGTGATCCGTCTTCGGCGAGACGGATCCGCTCGACCAACGTCGTGCGGCTGAAGGGGCACCCGATACGCCCCCTGACCGGTTGCGCGTGGGCGCGCACAAGTGCATCTACGACCGCCTGGGCGTGCCATGCGCGGTCGCGCACGCGGTGCCGGCGTAACTCCAGATGCCGCCGGCCCCCTGCGCTACAATGCTCGAACCAGAATGAACTCTCGCGAACGGACGCCATCAGCATGAGCGAAACGACGAAGAGCCACAGACGTGGCATCACGTGCCAGATCACGGCATTCGAGATCCTCGATCCACCGAAGGATCGATGACGGTGAGGGCTATGGTGCCTTCGAGAAGAAATGGTGGCCGCTCAACTTCTCGATGCTGACACCGCAGATGCAGTGATTCGGCTTGCTGAGGACGGCGAGCTCGATGCACTGCGCACCGCCGAGTTCGACCGGGCCGAGTTGGTCGCCGCGATCGAGCTCGCATCAACTGCAACAGTATGGGCACGCGCGGGGCGTCGGGATCTGACGGCGGAACCTCCAAATGGGTAATGGGTGATCGCGAATGAAAGCAACGCAGGGCTGCGCCATCGCTCTCCTCATCGGCGCGACGGTAGGTTGCAGCTGCAGCGATGACGCCCCGGCATCTGCAGATAGCGGGGCGGACGTGAGTGACGTGGGGCGCGACGCGGCAGGCGAGACCGATGCCTCACCCGGCGATGCGCTCGTGTGTCAGAAGGTCGGTGAACCGTGCGATCCCGCCGACCCTCACAACGTGACCTTGGAGTACTGCTGCTCGCGTATCTGCGTACAGGATGCGATTACGAGTCTCGCGACATGCGATCAGCGCCCAGATGCGGGCAGCGACGCGAGCACTGATGCGAGCAGCGATTGAGAGACAGACTGTCGCGCTACTTGGGAGTATCAAGCGCCTCGGGTAAGCACACCAACAAACACGGAGTGTCTCCCGAGAGCTTTGCGCGAAGCGTCGCGAACTACGACATCGCTAAGTGGTTCAGCTAGTCCATGCTCGGAACTGTTGTCCGGAGCGACCAGTCGATTCGATCCTCGACGATCTCGTAGACCAGCACCGTATCGATGTCCTCGCGTTTCAGAAGTCGCTCGCGCTGCCGATCTCGTCGCGGTCGCCGACGGAACCGGTGCCCACGCCCGCCAAGCGCGAAGTCGCGCAGGACGATCAGATTGCTCGGCGCGCGCCCGAGGGCGTCCATCGCCGACGCGCTCACCGTGCGGCGGTCGACGCGCCTCAGCACGTCGACGTCGCCGTGGGCCCTCGCGTAGACGGCGGCGGCGACGTCCGCCTGGGCCGCGTTGGATGACCATCATGCGACGCAGGAACGACTGTCCCATCGCCGTCGTGTCCTGAAAAATGAACCTGTGATAGTGCGTCTGGGGATCGCCAGTCGCATCCGGAGCGTACGGACTATCGGCGTAAGTGCTGTCATCGTCGCTCACGAGATCGAAGCACTGCGATGTTTGCGGATTCCGCTCGACGTGAGCACCTGTTTCGCGACGACGTGATCGCTCGTGGTCGGAGCGAAGCGACGTCTCTGGTCGCGGTTTAGGTGGTGGGTTGCGTCGTCGGCTTCTCCTTGCGTCTCGAGCTCCCTCGGAGATCCAATTTGTACGCGTTGTGGACGACGCGGTCGAGGACGGCGTCGGCGAGGGTCGGGTCGCCGATCCACTCGTGCCACTTCGCCACCGGGAGCTGGCTGGTGACGACCGTGGAGACGCGGCCGTATCGGTCTTCCATCACTTCGAGCAGGTCGTGTCGCTGCGTCTCGGTCGCGGTGCCGAGCCCGAGGTCATCGAGGACCAAGACGTCGGCCTTCGCGAGTCGCGCCAGAAGACGCGCGTAAGACCCATCGGCGCGCGCGAGCGCGATCTCGTCGAAGAGACGAGGCACGCGACGATAGAGCGCGCGCAGCCCGCGGCGGCAGGCCGCCTGGCCGAGCGCAGAGGCGAGGTAGCTCTTGCCGACGCCGGTCGGGCCGGTGATCAGGACATTGAGGTGCTCGCCGATCCACGAGCACGTGGCGAGCTGTCGGAGCATCGCGCGATCGACGCCGCGCGCAGCGGCCGTGTCGACGTCCTCGATGCACGCGTTCGGGATGCGCAGCTCGGCGTCCTTGAGCAGGCGCGTGATGCGCCGGTTGTCGCGCGCGCGGTACTCGACGTCGACGAGCATCGCGAAGCGCTCGTCGAAGCTGAGCGCGCTCGCACCGGCGTCGCGTTGTTGCGTTTGCCACGCATCGGCCATCGGGCCGAGGCGAAGGGCATGGAGCTTCTGCATGGTCGGTTCGTTCAACACGGTCGTCCTTTCGTCAGTGGTAGTAGTTCGGGCCACGCACGTTTTCGTGCGTGATCACATTCGCCGCCGGTGCAGTCCCCGGCATCTCGAGCTGCTCTCGGCCGAGCTTCAGCAGGCGCTCGACCGGCTTGTAGCTGCGCGCGCCGAAGTGCATCGCGTGCTCGCATGCCGCTTCCAGCCGTGCGTCGCCGTACTTCTTCGCGAGCCGCTGCAGCCCCTTCGCCGAGCGCCAGCCTTGCTCGCGGATCGGATTGGCATCGAGGATGCGACGCACCATCGCGCCCGTCATCGGGCCGACCGTCGCGCCCCAAGCGATCACCGAGTCCGCACCGGCGAAGTGCGCGCGATGCGCCTCGGGCATGTGCGCGAGGTCGGTCGTGAAGCGGAAGCGCACGTGACTGCGCGCGTGCGCGGCGACGCGCTCCCCACGATGGAAGATCTCGATCGTCGTCGACGTCAGCCGCGCTTCGATCTCCTCACGCACGAGCGTGTAGGGCGCCGAGTAGAAGTGATCGTCGAGCTGCACGTGGTAGTCGATGTTCACCGTCGCGCGCTTCCACTCGCTCACCTCGAAGCGCTCAGTGGGCAGAGGCAGCAGCGCGGCGCGCTCCACGCGCTCGAAGAGCTCGCGACGGCTCACGCCACCGAGCTTCTTCATCGGCCGGTCGTTCAGATCGTCGAGAAGCTCGCCGATGCGCTCGTTGAGCGTTTCGAGCGAGAAGAAGGTCTCGTTGCGGAGGCGCGCCAGGATCCATCGCTGCGCCACCTGCACCGCGACCTCGACCTTGGCCTTGTCGCGCGGCTTGCTCGGCCGCGCCGGCACGATCGCCGTGCCGTAGTGCCGCCCGAGCTCGGCGTACGCGCGCGAGATCGTCGGCTCGTAGCGACACGGCACGCGCACCGCGCTCCGAAGCTGATCGGGCACCGTGATCTTCGAGACGCCGCCGAAGTACTCGAAGGTCCTCACGTGCGAGCGCACGAAGTCGGCAATCTTCTGCGTGCGCGTCGCCCCCGCGTACGTCAGGTTCGACGCGCCCAGCACGGCGACGAAGAGCTCCACCTCGATCACGTCGCCCGTCGATCGATCGACGATGCTCGGTCGCTTGCCCGAGTAGTCGACGAAGGTCTTCTCGCCGGCCTTGTGCTGCTGACGCATCACCAGCCCGCGCTTGCCGAGCCAGTGGCGGTACGCGTCGCAGAAGGCCGTGTACCGATAGCCATCGGGGTGCTCGCGCAGATACTCGAGGTGCAACAACTCGAGCGTCACGCCAGGTCGACGAAGCTCCTCGTGCATCCACATCGGATCGGGCATCGGCCGACTCGGGCCGCGCGTGTGCTTCGGTCCGCCGTAGAGCCGCCGCTCGAGCTGCTCGTCACTGATTCCTTCCACCGTCGCCCAGTCGAGGCCTGCGCGCCTCGCGCGGTTCTCCGTCTTCGACACCGCCCCCGCGCTCGCGGCCACCGCGCGCGACACCTCGCGCACGCTCCGCGACAGCGCCCACCGCAGCCGCAGAATCTCTCTCGTCTTGCTCATCGCCAATCGCTCCATCGCTCCCGGTGCCTCCTGGTCGGAGGTCGAGAGAGCAGGTGCGACCGAGGACGTCACCGATCCCGAGCTGGGCGTTCACGATCGGCCCGATCTGAGCGTTCACGCCCGTCCGATCTGGGTGTTCACATGCCGCCGATCTTGGCGTTCACGTGCTCCGATCCCGGTGTTCACGTGAGCGCGATCCGAGCGTTCACATCGTGGCGATCTGGGTGCTCACGTCGGTCCGAAATCCGCAATGTTCCTGCAAGCTGCCCGATTCGCGCGCGCGGCTCCATCCGCAGCCTGGTGCGATCCAGTCCGCCGACTACGGTCGCCCCACCTCCGATGGCAATGTCGGGATCGAGAACCAGACCGGCATCCGCCAACATCGTCGTCGAGAAGGATGGTCCAGCGTTCGTCAACAATCGGGCCGTGCGCAGATTTCGCTCGAAGGCGAAGCGAATGTCAGCATCGCCCAGCTGCGCGAGAAGGTCGGGGTGATGACGGGTCGATTCGTCGATGATTTTCGACGCGCACGTCGTTGAGCCCGGCCGACGTAGCGACCGACGACGCCCCGGCCGCCTTCAAGGTGCGTCCGTCCAACACCGACGGTTCCGCCACGCGCGGCTTCCTCTCGAGCGCACCGCGCGAGTCGGGCGTCGGCCCACAGGCATGCGGGCGCGCCGTCGAGGTTGGCGACGCGAAAGCATCGCGTGTATTACCGCCGGCTGAGGGTCTCGAACGGAGAGGCGTGTCAATGACGAAGCAACTCGGTGTCGAACTTGGCAAGCTGGCTCCAGGACCCACGCTCGTCTGCCGCACGTTCGGCGCAATCGCCCTCGCTATCCTCGTCGGCTGCTCCTCAGAGGCGAGCAGCGATTCGAGCGGGAACGACGCGGGACCGTCCTCCGACACGGGAGGTCCGACCGATGAGGGTGGCACGAGCGACGGAGGCTCCGCGTCGGATGGATGCACGGCGTATGCAAAGGCGCTGTGCGCCATGCTGAACCAGTGCGTCCCCCGCTACGTCCGCGAGGGCACCGGAACGGTCGACCGCTGCGTGACGGTCTACACGGCACGGTGCGCGATGACCTCGGGGGCGCCGGGGGTCACGGCGACTTCCGCTGCATGGGCTGCCTGCGCCGATGCCATTACGGCCAACCGATGCGCGGCGTTCAACTCGATTCTCACCGAGTGCAGCTTCCGAGGCGATCGCCCCTCCGCTGCTCCATGTGCGGTGGGCGCTCAGTGCGCCAGCGGCAGTTGCATCATGAGTGGCTCGCCGTCGTGCGGCACCTGCGGGGATGCCGACGTGCCGACGAAGACCAGCGGCCCAGGCGAAGCATGCGGCGGAGGCACCGCGTGCCAGATCGACCTGGAGTGCGTCGGCGGAAAATGCCTCGAGAAGGCCACCGAAGTCGGGGCGTCGTGCGCCACGCAGAGCTGTAGTTCCTGGCACTCCCTCTACTGCGACGGCACGAAGCACTGCGCGCTGGAGCCCGTCGCCACGGGCAGCGACACGTGCGGCGGGAGCAGCTCCGCTGCTCTCTCGTGCCCCACGTTCATGTACTGCAGCGGCGGAAAGTGCGCGCCCAAGGTCGACTTCGGCGCGGCCTGCAGCGACAAACGCCAGTGTCCCGACTCGACCTGTCTCGCGTCGGGCGTCTGCGGCTTCGTCGATCCGACTGTCTGCAAGTAGCGCGATGGTCACCCGCGAGCACCAGTCCGTACCATCCTCAACCGAGCGTTGTCGCAGTGTGGCCGCGACGCTTTCGACGAGACGTGTGCTATTGACGCGCCGGTCGGTCATACGAGAACGAGGCGTGCGATGAGAAGGCGGCTGGATCGTGAAGAGGGCTGGAGAATCCGTGGTGTGAGCCCGACCGTCGAGCGTCTCACATTGGTGATGGCGATCGCGTTCGGTGGATGTTCATCCGGTACGAACGGCGACTCGCCCGCGCAGGACTCCGGTCAGACGTCTTCCGACGGCGCGACAGCCGATTCAGCCAGCGATACCGGCACCCCGATCACAGGCGAGGGCTGCGACGCCTTCGCCGGCGCGATGTGCGACTTCTACGAGCACTGCATGCCGATCTCGTATCGCGGCAGCCTGGGAGCCCGCGATCGCTGCATCACGATCGAGACCGGTCGGTGCAAGAAGTCCCTCGGCGCGTCGGGATCGCACGCGACTACGACGGGTTGGACGGAGTGCGCGAAGGCAATTCACGACGGTGGTTGCCAGGGTGGGTTCATTCTCCCGGTTGCCTGCCTTCCGCTCGGCGACCTCGCGAATGGCGCCGCGTGCGCGCACGGCGCGCAGTGCTCGAGCGGCGTCTGTGCGGCAAACGGCAAGTGCGGCGTCTGTGTCACGCCGTCCGGCCCTGTCCTGACCTACGGCGACGTCGACGCCCCCTGCGGCCCCTCCGCGGCGTGCAAGTACGGCCTCGAATGCAAGGCTGGAAAGTGCCGTCCGCAGGCCGGCCTCGGCGAGTCCTGCGCGGATCGCACGTGCGATCCGACGCAAGGAGTCGAGTGCGACGCGTCGAAGATCTGCTCTCCATCCAAGATCGCGCACGCCGGCGAGCCCTGTGCCGAGGTCGGCACGCGCTGCGTGGACTACACGCGATGCGACGGGACCACCTGCAAGCCGCGGCCGGAGATCGGCGGGGCATGCGGGGCAGACTTCGAGTGCGCCACGGACGTCGCCTGCCTCCCCGGTGGTCTGGGCAGCAAGTGCGGCCAGGTCGATCCCGCGTCCTGCAAGTAGTCGACACGCGTGCGAGTGTAGGGGGACGCGCCCCCATCGTCACACGAACGGCACACGGACCACCCCTAGGGATGAGGCAGCAGGCGGGCCCGACCGGAGGCGATGCCGTCTGCCTCGTGGCGCAGCGCTGGGCTCCATGTTATCCAGCCCCCTTCGCGCCTCCGAGGGGCGCGTGGGAGGCTCGGATGACGAGGCGGTTCATGGCTGGGGTCGGCGTCGCGCTGGCCCTCGCATCGGGTGCATGCAGCTCGAAGGTCGACGTCGTCGGGGGCGACGGCACCGACGCCGACGTCGTGGATTCGGGCAGCACCGCCGACACGGGCGCGCCGATCGACACGGCGCCGCCCCCTTCGTCCACGCCGACGCTCGGCGACGCCTGCAGCAAGCCCGGCGCGCTGTCGTGCAACGGACTCGGACAGAAGCTCCAGCTCCTCTGCGACGGCACCAAGTGGGTCGCGAACGGCACCTGCTCGGGCCAGCAGATCTGCGACACGCGTCCCGGCTCGACGCTCGGCTCCTGTCAGGATCCGCTCTGCGCCGAGGGCGACAAGATCTGCACGGGCGCCAAGCTGCAGAAGTGCGGGCCCGATCGGTTCTCGTACGTCGACGAGGCGACGTGCGACACCGCGGCGTTGTGCCACGGGAAGGAAGGCCTCTGCGAGAAGCCCGCTTGCGCCGTCGGGGAGTATGCGTGCTTCGGCGACGCGCTCGTGAAGTGCAATGCGGATCGCACGCTGCTGCTCCTCGACAAGGACTGCCCGCCCGGTCTGTGCGACGCGACCGCGGGCGACTGTCGCGTGTGCACGGCGGGCGCGAAGGACTGCGTCGGGACGTCGCCGCGCCTTTGCGATGCGACCGGCCATTGGACGACGCTGTCACCCTGCGCTGGCAGCACGCCCGTCTGCACCGCAGGCGTGTGCGAGTCGGGATCCTGCACCGCGGGCGATCTTCGATGCAACGGTGACGCGCTCGAGAAGTGCAACGCGTCGTCGACGGGTTGGGACAACGTAAAGACGTGCGGCGCGGGCCTCTGCGACCTCACGGCGAAGGACTGCGTCGAGTGCAAGGCCGGATCGAGCGACTGCCTCGTGAAGCGCCCGCGATCGTGCGTGAGCGGCCATTGGGTGTCCGCGGCCGCGGACTGCAGCGGCGCGACGCCCTACTGCGAGGCCGGCGCCTGCGTGGCGAGCCCGACGACGACGTTCAAGTATCCGACGATCTCCGCGCTGACGTCGTCGGGGACGCTCGGCCTGGGCGGCGGCGGGAAGTTCAACGCGAAGGGGAGCTGGCTCGAGGACGGCAAGAGCGGGCGCTCCGCCGCCATGTCGCAGATGGACCTCGACATCACCATGTCGGACGCGATGGATCCGAAGTGGTGCGCCGGAGCGGTGCTCTCGTGGGACGTGTACCTGAGCGACAAGGTGATCGGCTCGTACTCGTTCTCGGCGACGGGCGCGGATCATCGCATCGTGAAGACGTTCACCTTCGCGCCCATCCTTCCGCGCGGTTCGCTCATCGACATCAAGATCGTGTCGACCACCGACGTGTGCACCGGCGGCGGGAGCTGGAACTGGTACCCCGGTGGAACGGTGACGGTGAAATGATGGTTCGTCGATTCTTCACCTCGTGCTTCGCCATCTGCGGGATCGCCGCCCTCGCCGCGACCTCGATCGCGTGCGGCTCACCCAGCCCGATCGAAGGCGATCCGAACGACGGCACTGACGCGGGCGACGCCGGTGAGGAAGTCGACGCGCGCGATGCCGCTCCGCCGAGCGTCACGGGAGTCCTCGGTGAGGCGTGCAGCCCGTCCGGCGCGCTCAGCTGCAACGGACACGCACAAAAACTCCAGCTCCTGTGCAGCGACGGGAAGTGGATCGCGAACGGCGTATGCCCGGGTCAGCAGGTGTGCGATCCGCGACCGGGCCCGACGCAGGGGTCGTGTCAGGATCCGCCGGCCTACTGCGCCGGAAAGTCACCGGGCGAAGCGGTCTGCGAGGGCGTGATCCGCCACGTGTGCGGGCCCGAACTGCTCGATGCGACGTCGGCGACGTGCGCGAGCGACGCGCTCTGCCGCGCGGGCACCGGCGAGAAGTGCGCGAAGTGCCTCGACGGACAGCGCGCGTGCGCGGGCGAAAAGTTGCAGAAGTGCGCGAGCGATCACCTGTCGTTCGTCGACGAAGCCGCGTGCGCATCGGCGGCGCTCTGCCGCGCGACCGAGGGAGTCTGTCTCACGCCCTCGTGCGGGGCCGGTGAGTATCGCTGCGACTACAACGACCTCGTGAAGTGCAACGCGGATCGCACGGGGCTCGAGCTCGTCGAGAAGTGCGGCGCTGGCCTGTGTGACGCCGCGACGAAGTCGTGTCTCGCCTGCATCACGGGCGCGAAGGACTGCGTCGGCGCCACGCCGCGCACCTGCGACGCCAGCGGGCATTGGACTTCACTCGCCGCCTGCACCGGCGCGACCCCGGTCTGTACCGACGGCGCGTGCGGAGCGGGGGCGTGCTCGTCTGGCGACTATCGCTGCAACGGCGACAAGCTCGAGAAGTGCAACGCGACGTCGACGGGCTTCGACAGCATCAAGACGTGCGGCGCCGGCTTGTGCAACGTGACGACGAAAGACTGCGACGAGTGCAAGACCGGCGAGTCCGGCTGCGTCGCAAGCCGCCCGCGCTCGTGCGTCGCGGGGCACTGGTCGCTGGCGGCAGCCGACTGCGCGTCGCCCACGCCGCTGTGCAGCGGGGGCACCTGCGTGTCGTTGCCCGAGACCGTCGTGACCTTCCCGTCGACGACCTCCAAGCTCAAGAGCGGCGCGACGCTCGGCGCCGGAGGCGGCGCGGTCTTCTACAAGTCGGGCGAGACCGTGCAGCAATACTTCCCGCGCGCGATCGCCACGACCGAGCTCGACATCGACTTCACGATGTCCGACGGCATGACGACGACCACGTGCGGCGGGGCCGCGCTGACCTTCGACGTGCGCGTCAACGGCGGGCTGGTCGGCAACTTCAGCTTCACGCCGACGGGCGCGGATCACCACATCGTGAAGTCGTACAAGTTCAGCCCGGTTCCCATCATCGGGCCCGATACGAGCATCACGTTCGTCTCTACGTCGGCCGTCTGCACTGGCACGCCGTCGTGGAATTGGTATGCCGGGGGAACGGCGAAGATGCGATGAATCTCGTATTGCCAACGCGCCTCCTCGCAGTGGTGGCCGCGACAACGCTCGTGGCTTGCTCGTCATCGTCGACCGGATCGCCCGGGGGCACGAGCACGGGTGACGGTTGCGAGGCCTACGCAGCGGCGATCTGCAGCGCTTTCGACCAGTGTTTTCCGGTTCGCCTGCGAATGCAGTGGGGGACGAAGACCCGATGCGTTTCGACGATCGCCGCACAATGCAAGACCACGATCGGTGCGCCCGGCGCGCACGCAACGAGTGAGTCCTGGGCGTCGTGCGCGCAAGCGGTCCAGAGTGGCGGATGTCGCGCCATGCAGGAGACACCCGAAGCCTGCCAGCCGCGTGGGGACGTCGCGAAGGATGCACCGTGCGCCGTGGGTGCCCAATGCGCGAGCGGCGTTTGCTACGCCTCGGCCGGTAAGTGCGGAAAGTGCGGACCCGCACCGGAGCCTCGCCCAATCGAGTACAGCGACGTCGGCGAGCCGTGCACCATCTCGTCCAGCCCACAGTGCAAGTTCGAGCTTCGATGCGGCGCGGGAGTCTGTGAGGAGCAAGCGACGGAAGTTGGCCAGAGCTGCTCCGATCGATGGTGCAACCCCAACCTCGGTCTCTTCTGCAACGACGCCAAGCAATGCGCGCTGTCGAAGATCAGCGTCGTGGGCGACGTATGCGGCGGTGGTTCCGAGAATCCGCCGTGCACGAACTTCAGCTATTGCGCTGGAAGCACGTGCAAGCCGCGCGGCGAGCTCGGCGAGCCGTGCTCGGTCGACCAGGAGTGCGCGGAGGGCGCGGCCTGCACCGCGGCGCGGACGTGCGGCTTCGTCAACCCGGAGTCGTGCACGTAGGTTGATCCAGCTGATTCGCCGCTCGGGCGCGACGGCGAACGTGATGCACCGAGTGCCGGACCAGCGAGACCACTGAATCACCCGACACAGGCGCGCACGCCCTTCAAGAAGAGCCTACTTAGGAGACCAGAAGTAGACGCCGCCCGAATATCCGATGCCAATATAGGCCAAGAGCGCATTACCGATCTTGTTGAAATCGATCATCGCGCCCAGCTGCACCTTCAATGCGGTCGCGGAACCGTCGCTATACGTTCTAAACGGAGTCCACTCCAGCAATGGAAGATCAAGCTCGATTGAGCGGTATGACTTCTTGAGACCAGGAAACTCCCGGGAGGCATGAACGTACAGCCCCACTTCGCGCCCGAGAACGATTTGAAAGCTCCCAATTGCCGAGTGCGTTTTTCGGCCGCAGGTCAAGGCTCCGCCTTCCGCACCCTTCGCGAGCGCCTTGTCGTACCAAGCCGCCCCAACGAAAGGCATCGTGATGAGCAGGTCGAATGGCAAAATGTAATTCGGAAACCCTACCGTCCACGCGGCGGCACGTCTTCTTTTCGCCGCCCACCCCACCGCGTCGGCCGCCGTCGCGGATCTCATCCGCAACGCCCTACAGCCGATCCTCCTCTGCGCGGAGAGCGTCGAGGACGTCGAGGCAATCTCAGGCGTACGGACGTTGGTGGAGATCGCCGACGCTCTTGTGGGGCGATCGTGATGTCCGTCGGTGTAGAGAGTGCGTGCCTCTCGCCGAATACGTCAGCGCCCGGGACATCATGGCCGCGATGCGGTGGAGCCGATCGAAGGCCTACCGGGAGCTTCGCGCCGCCGGGGCCATGGAGATTTGCGGGACGCTCCGGTGTAAGCGCGAACTTTGGGACCGTCACCTCGAAGGAGATGTCTGACCGACTCCGCCGACGTGGCACTGTCTGGTACGCGACGATCTACACCGAGCAGGCCGACGGCAGCCTCAAGCGCGAAGAGCGATCAACGGCCTGCACGGACAAGGCGGCCGCGAAGGCCGTTCTTGTCGGTTGGGAGCGAGAGTCCGCCGCTTCCGATCACACGGCCACGACGACGCTCAACGACGCCCTGACGGCGTTCCTGGCGGACCGTCGTCATCGCGCCGCGAAGGACGACCTCTCCGAGGAGACGGTGGAATTCTACGAGTGCAAGGTCGGCCACCTCGTCCGCATCTTGGGTCACGAGCTGCGCATCTCGACGTTGAAGGACTCGACGCACTCTTGGGAGTACGTCGAGCAGCGTCGTCGAGAGAACGTCATCGACCGCACGATCGAGAAGGAGCTGATCGTCCTCCGTGCGGCGATGGCGCTCGCCAAGTCGCGAGGTCGGTACGCCGGAGATCCCGACGTCGTGGTCCCCGCCGACTTCGATCCCGCGACGGACGACAGCGAGGCGAGGTCACTCACGAGGGACGAGGCTCGCAAGATCTTCCCCCTGCTCTTGGCCGACCAGGCGGCGGCGATGGCGTTCGCTCTCGCGACGGGTGCCGAGGACTCGGCGATCGACAACGCACGTCGAGAGGATGTGCCCGACGACCTCGACGCCGCGATCGTCCGCGTCCTCGTCCGGGGCACCAAGAACGACCACCGCTTCGCGGAGGTCCCCCTCGTCACCGACGAGCAGCGACTCTTGATGGAGTACGCCATCGAGCACGCACAGGGCACCGACGGGTACCTCTTTGGTCCCGCCCGTCACAACCTCCGTCGCGAACTCCAAAGGGCGTGTGAGATGGCCGCCATCCCCCACGCGTCGACCCACGATCTCCGTCGTACGTGCGGCCAGTTCCTCATCGACCTGTCGGTCCCCCTCGAACTGGTCTCACGCGTGATGCGTCACGCCGACACGCGCATCACGGAAACGACCTACGCCAAGGTGAAGCGTGAGGATCTCGACGAACGCATCCTCGACTCCCTTCCGAGCGAGTACGCCCGACGAGCCCACAAGGCGCGAGGCAAGAAGCGACGCCCCGTCGACACGCTCACGGCGATCCCGGCCCCGCGGTCGGCGACGCAGACGTTCGAGGTCGATGGCGAGCGGCGCACGTTGACCGAGTGGTCGCAGTCGTCCGGCATCGCGAAGGCGACGCTTCATCATCGTCTCGGCAAGGGCCTCACGATGAAGGCCGCCATCGCGCTGGGACGTGGCATTAAAGGAAGGGTGCTCGTCGCCGCGAAGCCGACGAGGAAGGAACAGCTCCGTCGTCCCCGTGGCGGTACGCGTGTCAGCCGTTCGAAACTCGACTGCCGCACCGGTGCCGCAAACACAGTGGACTCAGGGCACACCAGAGACACACCTGAGACACAACGGAAAAGGCCCGCCGGTGACGCGGGCCTTGAAAACAAGCATTTCTCGGTGCCCAGGGGCGGAATCGAACCGTCGACACGCGGATTTTCAATCCGCTGCTCTACCAGCTGAGCTACCTGGGCATCCCCGCCCATCGCTGGCCGGGGGCTCGCACCTTAGTCGCACGCTGCGTCGTGTCAACAGCGAGGGCATCTTGGGCAGGCCGCGCGCCGACGTGAAGTGGATGAATTTCTCCGGTGCGCCGGCGCTCCTCGTGCCGCGCAGCGCGATGCCGGCATGGAACGGTTACTACCAGCTCGCGCCGCCGGAAGCGGTGACGAGTGGCGATGCGGACTTCGTCGCGGCCGACGGACGCGCGTTCGTGATGCACCTGGAGTTCGATTTCGACGCGCCCGTCACCGATTACGATCGCCTCTGCGCGCCGGGCCTCTCGAACGTGAGGCTCGTCTCGATCGGCGGCGTGGCCGCGTTGTACGTCTCCGACGGCGCCGACTCGCACGGATGGTGGCACACGCGGAACATGCTCGTGACGAACGCTGATCGAGTGCCGACCGAAGAGCAGCTCGCGCGGGCGACGTGGCATCGGCTCCTCGCGTGGACCATCCACGAGCCCGACCTCGTCTTGTTCAACTCCTGCTTCCACGGAGAGGATGCCGTGGCGCGCGCGCTCGCAGGCGAGCATGACGACGAGATCGAGCTCGTGCGCCTCGAGCCCGGGGAGTACGGCGTGGACCAGGAAACGAGCGACATCGCCGATGCGGCGCGGCTCTATCGTCTCGTTCGCACGTGACGCGCGCGTGACGCGCCCCGTCGATGCCCACAACGCGAGTCGAGCGCATCGGCGCTTCCCCTCGTCGCCGCGCGGGCGTACGCCAGTCGTCCGCTCTTCGGGCGGCTCAACCTCGGCTCGAATCCATAAGGGGGATCTGCATGTCCAACGCTCCCACGCGTGGCCGCTTCGTCTGGTTCGATCTCATGACGACCGACGTGCCCAAGGCCGTGAAGTTCTACACGACGCTCTTCGGCTGGACGACGTACGCGTCGGATCCCGGGCCGCACGGCGTGTACACGCACATCGAGAACGCCAAGCAAGGGATCGGCGGCATCATGGGCCTCGATCCCAAGCACCAGAAGGGCGTGCCCTCGCACTGGCTCGCGTACATGCTCACCGAGGACGTCGACGCGACGACCAAGCAGAACACCGAGCTCGGCGGCAAGGTGCTCGCGCCGCCGATGGACATCGAGAAGGTCGGCCGCTTCTCCGTGCTCGCCGATCCGTTCGGCGCGGTGTTCTCTCCCATGAAGGCGTCGTTCCCCATCGGCGACGAGCCGGAGCGCCCGCCCGTCGGCGCGTTCTGCTGGTCGGAGCACATGTCGCCCGATCCGGCCGCGGCCGCGAAGCACTATCAGTCGCTCTTCGGCTACGGCGTGAAGGAGACCGACATGGGTCCCATGGGCACCTATCGCATCCTCACGCGCGGCGACCGTCAGACGGCCGGCATCATGAAGCAGCCGCAGCCGGGTGTTCCGCCGTCGTGGCTGCACTACGTGCACGTGAGCGACGTCGATGCCTCCACGCGCAACGCGAAGGAGATCGGCGGCCAGGTGTTCATGCAGCCGATGGACATCCCCAACATCGGTCGCTTCAGCGTCATCGCCGACACGACGGGCGGCGTCGTCGCGCTCTTCAAGGGCGCCTGATCGACGCCTGATCAACTCGAGGGAATCGCGCGCCGGATCCGGTTCCACGTGACCGGATCCAGCACGTGACTCTCGATCGCTTCGGCGAACTCGCCCTGCGGCAAGAGGCCGAGGGGCGCGAGGTGCTCGCACAGCTCCGTCACGTTCTGCCCGTTCTTCTTCAACAGCATGAGGAGCGGCGTGAAGGTCTGCGGCGACGCGCGCACGATCGCCTCCGCGTGATCGACGACCCAGGACGGATCGATCGCGACCAGATCGGAGAGGAACGCGGCGGCCTTGCCCGGACGGAGCGCCTCGGCCTGGGCGCGATCGAGCGCCCGCTGGCTCTGCGCAGCGAGTCGACCGATCAGCTTCAGCGCCTCCCACTCGACGTCGCGCCCGGGTTGCATCGGGTTCGCGATGCCGGTGTAGAGCTCGGGCCGGCTGCCGATCACGTCGAGCACGCGATCGACCTCGGCCTCGCCGCTCGGGAGGTTCTCCGCGAGGAACGCGAGAGCCTGCACGCGCACCAGCGCCGAATCGTCGTCGAGGCACGCGATGACGCCGCGCACGAGCGACGGGGCGAGCGGTCCGTCCTCGAGCTGCTCGTAGATGCGGAGCAGCGCCATCAAGTTGAAACGGTCCTGCCACCGATCCACGCCGGTGGTCACGCGCCCCGCGAGCAGATCGCGAACGAACGTCGCGAAGTCCGTCTCTTCGCTGAACGTGACGTCGTCGATCCGGACCCCTTGGGCCATCTCTGCCGGGATAACGGCCGGAGGGTGCAACGAGATAAGGCCGCGACCAGGGCCGTTGCGCAAATAGCGCAAAAAGACGCGGTCTCGTGCACTCCGGCGGGGGTGCGACTACCTGCGGATCAACACTCCAGAGGGGTACGCCATGGCATCCGCATCCGCTTCTCCGCCGAAGACCACCTTGAACAAGCGCTACGACGTCGCCGTCGTCGGCGCCGGTCACAACGCGCTCGTGTGCGCCGTCCTCCTCGCGCGGCGCGGGCTCTCCGTCGTCGTCCTCGAAGAGAAGTCGATGGTCGGCGGCGCGGCCAAGACGGAATACCCCTTCGCCAAGGCGCCCAAGCTCGCGACGTCGACGGGCGCGTACCTCGCGGGCGTGATGCCGCCCGAGCTCATCACGTTGCTCGGCCTCGACGTGCAGCTCATGCGCCGCGACCCGCACTACTTCTTGCCGACGACGGGCAAGGGCTACCTGCTGTTCGGCAGCGACCGCGCGGAGATGCAGCGCCAGTTCGTGGAGTTCTTCTCGCAGGCCGACTGGGATGCGCACCTCTTGATGAACGACGAGATCGCGCAGATCCGCGACGACCTCGCGCCCGCGTGGATGCAGGCGCCGCTGTCGTTGCACGAGACGGCCGAGCGCTACCTGCGCCCCGCGCTGCGCAAGGCGTTCATCGATCTCGTCGAGCAGCCCGTCTCGCACTACCTCGCGCGCTTCCCGTTCGAGAGCGATCTGATCCGCGCGATGTACGCCACGACCGACGGCTTCAGCGGCCTGCACGGCGGCTGGGACACGCCGGGCACCGGGCACAACTTCCTCGTGCACAACATGTGTCGCCTGCCCGGCAGCGACGGCACGTTCATGATCGTCAAGGGCGGCATGGGCGCGATCACGCAGCGCCTCGCCGGGCTCGCGCGTCAGGCCGGCGCGCACATCGAGCTCGATGCGGCGGTCGCGTCCATCGACGTCGAGGGTGGTGTGGCAAAGTCGATCACGCTCGCGCGCGGCGACGTCATCCACGCGACGACGATCGTGTCCGGCGCCGATCCGTTCCGCACCAAGGCGCTCGTCGGCGACGCAAAGCTCCCCGCCGACTACGTGAAGAAGATCGACGCGATGAAGAAGGACGGCACCACGATGAAGGTGAACCTCGCCTTCGACAAGCTGCCGACGTTCTCGTGCCTCCCGCAGGACAAAGGGCAGTTCGGCCCGACGATCCACATCCTCCCGCAGGGCAAGGACGTCATCGCGACGCTGCGCAAGGCATACGCCGACGTCTGCGCGGGCAAGCTCGCCGACGAGCCGACGATCGAGTGGTACTTCCAGACGCCGATCGACACGTCGATGAAGGATCCCGAGGGGCGCCACAACGGCGCGCTGTTCGTGCAGTGGGTCCCGCACACGCTCGCCGACGGCAAGACGTGGGGCGACGAAGAGGCGCGCTACGTGAAGCACCTCCTCTCCATCTGCGATCGCTTCGCGCCCGACATGTCGAAGTGCGTCGTCGACATGCAGGTGCTGACGCCGCCGAAGATCGAGCAACACTTCGGCATCACGCGCGGCCACATCCACCACGTCGACAACGGCTTCGCGTTCGATCAGCGCGCGCCGTACGAGCTGCCGATCCAGGGGCTGTTCCAGTGCAGCGCGGGCACGTACCCCGCGGGGAGCGTGCTGGGGGCGCCGGGGCACAACGCGGCGAACGTGGTGCTGGCGAAGCTCGGCAAATAGCGCACGTCACTCGTCGAGCAGCTGCTTGTTCGGCCCGATCTTGGCCTCGCCCGGCTCGTCTTCGTCTTCCGGCACCGGATCGACGATCGGCGGGCCGTTCTTCAGCTGCTCGTCCGGAGCGTTGGGCGGTGGCTCCACGCCGTCGATCGTCCCGGTGATCGGCTCGGGCATCGTCGGCATCGGCGCCTCGGGCTTCAGCACGACGTCGCCCAGCGCGATCGGCGCGTTCGACGACGCGTCCATCTTCTGCGACACGTGCTGGTGCAGGTACGGCGGCTGCTGGCCGTAGACCTCGAGCTCGAGCTTCTCGCCGAAGACGCGCTCGATCGAGAACTCGCCGCGCGCGTCCGTCGTTGCATAACCAGACGATGCTTCGATCGAGACCTCGACGTTCGGGACCGGCCGACCGCTCTCGTCGACCACGCGGCCGCTGACGGTGCGAAAGGCCGAGATCACGACGGCCACCGTCGACGCGCTGCCCGCGGTGAGCGTCGTCGTGGCCACCCCCTGCCCCTGCGTCGCGTTGATCGTCACCGTCGCCTCGCCCGGCGGGACCGAACGGAACACGAAGCGGCCGTTCGTCCCGACGAAGTCCTCGCGGAGGCTCGCGTAGCCGGCGGAGAGTGTCACGCTGAAGCGAGCAGGGGCGCGGCCGTCGACGAAGGCGACCGTGCCCTCGAGCTGGGCGCCGCCGGCGATCTTCAGCGTGACGTCGGCGCCGAGCGCCACCGCCGTCATCGTGGCTTCGTTGGCGCCGCTGCGCGCGCGCACCACCTGGGGGCCGTCGTCGAGGCCCGTGATCACGAACACGCCGTTCGCGTCGGTGATCACGCTCGTCTCGCTCGAGAGGGTGGTCAGCCGCAGCGAGTACTCGTTGCGATCCGCGTCGACGTACGCGCCGGCGACCGGTTTGCCCTCGGCGTCGACGACCCGCCCGCGGATGAAACCGTCGGCGCGCTTAACCACGAGGCGCGTCGTGATCGTCTTGCCGTCCTGCACGTCGAGATCGGTCTCGGACTTGGGCGAGAGCAGCTGACGTCCGCGATCGCTCGTCACCATGAGCCACGTGCCGCCGGGGGAGAGACCCGTGAGACGAAACTTTCCCTGCGCGTCCGTCGTGGCGAAGCGCGTCCCACCGCCGCCGCCCGATTGCACGCGCGCGAACGCGACGGGCGCGCCCGCGGGATCCACGACCACGCCTTCGACGACGCCGCCGCGCAACATCACGATCCGCACGCCTTCGAGGTCTCGGCCGGCGGTGGTGGCGACGACGATCGGCTCCTTCGGTCCTGCGTTCATCGGGCCGTCGGCGGTGAGCTCGTAGGTGGCGGCGCGCAGCCCGACCATCGAGAACGAGCCATCGCTCGCGGTGTACGCGTAGCCGCTCGAGGTATCGCCGTCGGTGGAATCGTCGCGCGCGCTCGCGTGCAACGACACGCCCGCGACCGGCTTGCCGTCGGCGTCGACGACCACGCCGCGAATCGCGAGGCCGCGCGCGATCGTCCACGACAGGCCGTCGAGGTCGCGATCGACGACGAGGGGCGTCTTCACCGTGAGCGTCGCGCCCTCGCACTCCACGCCGACCTCGTACTTGCCGTCGTCGACCGCGGGGAAGAGCACGGCGCCGTTCTCGTCGATGCGGCGCCAGTCGGCCGAATCCATCGACGTCGGATCCGTGAGCGAGACCCATCCTTCGCGGCACGCCTTCTTGCCGTCGAGGAGCACCTGTCCCTGCACGCGACGCGCGGGACCGACGGCGATCACCAAGTCTTCCGCGGTCTCGCCGGCGCCGAGCACGAAGCTCTCGGCCACGCGGCCCTTCGCGCCGATCGCCTCGGCGAAGGGCCGATACCGACCGGGCGTCAGCCCTTCGATCCGGAAGCGACCGTCGGCGTCGGTGAGCGCGGACTCCGCGTTGGACGCCCACGACACGTCCTCCGCGCCGTCGGGGCGAACGCGCGCGCCCGCGACGGGCAGCTGCGTGGCGGCGTCGATCACGCGGCCCGCGAGGATCGTCTCGCGCGTCATCACGATCTGCAAGGTCGTCGGGGCGACGGCCTCGGTGACGGCGTCGGCGAAGCCCGCGTGCTCCGCGGCGATGCCGATCATGCCGAGCGCGACGTCGCCCACGAACGCCCCCTGCTCGTCGGTGGTCACGACGAGATCGGCATAGTGCGCGGTGAAGGTCACCGTTGCGCCCGGCACCGCGGCGCCGCGCTCGTCGACCACGCGACCTTCGATGCGCGCGCCGCCGAGCGACAGCGAGAGATCGATCGACGAGCGATCGTCGTTCGGCACGAGGCGCGTCTCGTCCGTGCCGTCGGCGAACGAGTGCACGGCGGGCATGTGCCCCGGCGCGCTCGCGCTGAACATCCATCGACCGGCCGGCAGATCGACGAGCGCGTACTTGCCGTCGACGCCGACCATCGTGCAGCGCGGCGTCATCGTCGAGTCCTCGCCCGTCGCGTCGGCCATCTGTCGCGCGCACACGGTCGCGGTCGCGAGCGGCGCGCCGTTCGTCTCGGTGACGGTGCCGCGCACCGAGGCGATGCCGTGGCTCGGTTGGAATCCCATCGGCGGCACGCCCGCGTGCGCCGCGTTCGCGGGAGATTCGTCGTCGCGCGGCGGCGCCGGGCCGTTCTTCGTGTCGTCGTGCTTCGGCCACGCGACGAGCGCGATCACGAACACGATGGCGGCGATGATCGCGGCGCGTATGAACCCCTTGGGCGGTCCACCTTGGTCGCCGCCGGTGGGGGGCTTCGGCGTGGGGCCCGAACCACGCGCCGAGCGGCGGGGAGGACACGCCTTCGTGGGACGAAGCTCGGTTCGGGCGAGAAATCCTGCGTGCGCCGCGTTCGCCATGCTGCCTTCTTGGGGACAGACAGCAGGGAGCACGCCAAGTTTGGCGAGCGCGACGATTTTTACGTGGGGCTTACTTCTTCGCGAGGAACCACACCACCGCTGCGACCACCACGAGCAGCAGCACGATCATCATCGGCGACATGCCCTTGCGCGGCGTCTCCTGCGTGGGGCTCGCTTGCGGCGGCGCATCGAGCGGCGCGCTCTTCTCCGAGGTCTTGGCGATCGGCTGCTTGGGCTGCGAGGCGGCGCGTTGTTTCGGCGCGGAGGCGACGTCCTGCTTCGGCGCGGAGCGCTGCCCGGGACCTTTGCGCGACGAGCGGAGATCCTCGCGCTCGGTGTTCGGCGGGGCGTCGTCTTCGTCGTCGACGGCGGCCTGCTTGCCGGAGATCGCGCGCTCGCCGGTCTTGGTGGGAACCTCGGGCGACGGCTGCGGTCCGTCGGCGAGGGTCTCTGCCTCTTTGTCGTGCGCGATCGCTTCGTCTTCGACCGCGCGCGTCGGCGCCTTCGACGGGGGCGGCGGTCGCGACGACGTCGACGCGCCCGGCGGCGGCAGGCTGAACCGCGCGCTCACCACGGCGCTGTCGCGGATGCCGAGCGCGTTGCGCAGCGCCGCGCGCATCTCGCGAGCGGTGGCGAAGCGATCTTCTTTGTCCTTGCGGAGCGCGCGCAGGCACACGGCCTCGAGCTTGGGATCGACGCCGTCACGCACGCGCGACGGAGGCTTCGGCTCGACGCTCACGTGGGCGAGCACGACCTTCATGCTGTTGGACGATTGGAAGGGCAGTCGCCCACACAACAACAAGTAGAGGATGACGCCGACCGAATAGAGATCCGAGCGCGGATCGAGCGGCTCGCCCTTGGCCTGCTCGGGCGACATGTACTCGGGGGTGCCGACCAACGCGCCCGTCGCGGTGAGCGTCGCGGTGTACGTGTTGCCCGCCTGATCCGGATCGACGTTGTCCTTCGGCTTGTCGGTGGTGACGCTCTTCGCGATGCCGAAGTCGCACACCTTCACGAGATCGATCGCCGTGCCGTCGTCGTCCTTGCCGCGGACGATCATGATGTTCTCGGGCTTGAGATCGCGATGGACGATGTCCTCGTCGTGCGCGATCGCGAGCGCGGCCAGCACCTGCCCGATGATGTCGACGATGCGCTCGGGCGGCGGCACGCCCTCGTCCTTGAGGATGCGCAAGAGGTCGCGGCCGTCTAGGTACTCCATCGCGAGATAGAGCAGGCCGTCCGGCTCTTGTCCGAAATCGAGGACGCGCATCAAGTTCGGGTGATCGAGCCGGCTCGCCGACGTGGCCTCGCGTCGGAAGCGCCCGGCGAACGTGCCGTCCTGCGAGTGTTGCGGGTGCAGGACCTTGATCGCGACGGGTCGTTTGAGGTGCGCCTGCTTCGCCTTGTAGACGGCGCCCATCCCGCCGCGACCGACGAAGGACACGATCTCGTATTTGCCGGCGATCGAGCGCCCGATCAGCGGGTCGTCGGCGCCCTCGGCCGGCTTTCCCCCCGTCGATTGCGCCTCACCCATGGGGCGAAGAGTCTACGCGCGGAACCTCGGCGTGACCATCTCGCAACGGTCGGCTACGCTGAACGAATCCGCACTGGGGGGTGCGGCCCGTCGTCCCATGGCCCGCCGACTCGACACCCCTCGCCCCGGTACGATGGGCCGAACGCCATCGAATGGTGGCCGCACGCAGCGGCTCGCCCTGGGCGCGCTGGCGTTCCTCGCCCGCGAGGTCACGGCCACGGCCCGGGTGGCGCTCGCGGCCGGGCGCGGCTGGCGCGGTCGCGCCCACGTGGGGGCCCATTCGCGCGAGGACGCGATCGTCCTGGTCCACGGCTTGATGGCGACGGCCGGCGCCTTCTCCCCGATGGTCTCCAAGCTCCACGGTGAGCTCGGCGTCGACGTGCACACCTTCACGTTCCTGCCCGGCGCCACGCTCGACGCGATCGCCACGCGCATCCACGAGGCGATCACGCACCTCGACGATGCGCGCCGCATCCACCTGGTCGGTCACTCGCTCGGTGGTCTCGCGATCCGTTGGTACGTGCAAGAGCACCGCCACGATCCGCGCGTGAAGCAGACGATCAGCATCGCGAGCCCGTTCCACAGCCTCGATCTCGCCGACGCCTTCCCCGACATACTGCGCCGCATGGTGCTGCCGTTGCGCTCGCAGCTCTCGAAGATCGTCGCCGATGCACCGGGCCATCTCGCGCGCGTGCCGCATCTCTCCGTGCTCGCCGATCGCGATCAGCTCATCCGCCCGGTGACCAATGCGATCCTCCCCGGCGCGCCGAGCTACGTGCTGCACGACACCGGCCACAACGGCTCGCTGTTCCATTCACGCTTGCACGACCTCGTCCTGCGCGAGGTCGCGAAGCACATCCCGGCCGAAGAGCTCGGGGGCTGAACGAGCGTGAACGGCGAGGCGAGCTAGTCAGCCCCTCCGGCGGTCCAAGGCAGGCCCCACGTCGCGCGAGAGATTGATCGCGCTGTTCACGAGCGACACGTGCGAGAACGCTTGCGGGAAGTTGCCGAGGAGGCGCCGCGCTTCGGGATCGTATTCCTCCGACAGTAGGCCCACGTCGTTGCGGATGGCGAGCAAGCGCTCGAAGAGCGCGCAGGCGTCGTCGTGGCGGCCGAGCAGCGAGAGGCAATCGACCAACCAGAAGCTGCACGCGAGGAACGCGCCCTCGCCGACCGGCAGGCCGTCGACCTCGGGCGTCGTCTCGTAGCGATCGACGAACCCGCGCCTCATGAGGCGGCGCTCGATGACCTCGATCGTCGAGCGCATGCGCGCATCGGTCGCCGGCAAGAAGCCGACGAGGGGCATCATGAGCACGCTCGCGTCGACGAGCTTGGAGCCGTAGGACTGCATGAAGGCGCCGACCTCGGGATCGAACCCGCGCGCACAGATCTCGGCGTGCAGCTCGTCGCGGGACGCGCGCCAGCGATCGACCGGGCCCTCGCGGCCGTACGTCTCGACGGCCTTGACCGCGCGATCGAACGCCACCCACGCCATCACCTTCGAGTGCGTGAAGTGGCGCCGTGGGCCGCGCACCTCCCAGATCCCCTCGTCGGGGTTTCGCCAATCGGCCTCGAGGGCGCGGAGCAGCGCGCCGTACATGATGTTGAACTGCCCGGGATCGCCGGCGACCGCGCGCAACAGCCACGCGCGCCACGCCAAGGCCTCCTCGGTGTAGCCCGAGGCCAGCAACGAATAGAGCGTGAACGTCGCGTCGCGCAGCCAGCAGAAGCGATAGTCCCAGTTGCGCACGCCGCCGATGTGCTCGGGCAACGACGTCGTGATCGCGGCGACGATGCCGCCCGTCGGCGCGTACGTCATCGCCTTCAACGCGGCGAGCGATCGGACGACGGCGTCGCGCCACGGACCGCGATACGAGCAACGCGAGGCCCACTTCGTCCACCATTCTTCGGTGGACGCGACGAGCTCGTCCGCGTCGTGCACGGGAGGAGGATCGGTTGCTCGGACGGCGTCCACGTCAGGACGAACGGAACGCGCTCTCCCTCGGAGACGACGAACTCGGAGACGGTGGTCAACCCTTCGCCGCGGAGCGCGACCGGCGTGCGCAGCCACAGCCGATCGGGCCCGGCGATCGCCCACATGCCGCCTTCGATCGCCTTCACCCACGGGACGATCGAGCCGTAATCGAAGCGGATGATCAGCTCGAGGCGCATCGGCACGCGACCGCGTCGCGCCTCGACGATGCGCACGACGTCGGGCGCAGCCGAGCGCGGGGGCATGCAATCGATGATCGCGACGACGCCTTCGTCCGTCTCGAGCTCGGTCTCGAGCACCAAGGTGTCGCCGCGATACTTTCGGCGGCACGCACGGATGGGCGAGGCCGGCGTCAACAGCCAACGGCCGTTGTCCTTCGTCCCGAGCAACGAGGCGAAGCACGCGCCGGAGTCGAATCGCGGAAAGCACAGCCAATCGATCGACCCCTCGCGCGAGACGAGCGCCGCCGTCTGACAGTCGCCGACGAGCGCGTAGTCTTCGATGGCCGTCATGACGCTCGTCAGGGAAAGCCCACGCCCGTCACCACGCAATGCTTGGTCGGCGGATCGCATACGGCCTTCGCGCCGGGCGGATAGCTCGTCGCGCACTTGGGGCACGTCGCGTCCGGCGCGCACACGAGCCCGCGGTAGGTCGACACGGCGTCCTTGCGGAGCGCGAGGAGCCCATCGGACGGCGCGCCGCACGGCTCGCAACACGCGGCGTAACGCAGCTGGCAGTCGTCGTCGGTCGCGCAGCCCGTCATCGCATCGGTATGGAGATCGACCGCCTTGCAGTGGCCCGTCACGCAGAAACCTTGGAGGAAGGGATCGTTGCGCCCGGCGCAGTCGGGGCAGCCGGTGCCCGGGCCGCACACCGAGCTGCGATACGACGACGCGTGGCTCGGTTCGACCGCGATCATGTCGGTCGCCGACGCGACGCCGCAGAACCCGCAGCACGTGCGCGGCACGACGATGCAATCGCCCGGGCCGTCGCACTTCGTCGGATCGTCGCCGCCCGTGTCGACGACGGGCGTGCCGTCGACGGACGGCGTGGTGTCGACCCCCGGAGCATCGACGACCGCACCGTCGCTCGACGCATCGGTCGCACCCCCGTCGGTGGTCGTGCCCGTGTCGTCGGTCTTGCCGCCGCATCCAACGAGCGTGGCGACGAGGATGAGTGTCAGGGCGTCCGTCATCATCCATCAAAGATACGCCAAAGGGCCTGCGGAACGAGTCCGCTCGGTGTACATTTGGGATCGTGCGGCAAGGACGCGACACGGACGAGCCGGACGACGTCTACGACGAGAACGGCGTCGACCGCTCTCTCATCCGTTGGTTTCTCGCCCTCACGCCTGTCGAACGTCTCGCCGCGCTCGACGATGCGATCCAGCTCGCAGAGCTCGCAGAGCGATCCCGTGATTCGACCCCTTGAGCTGTTCGGTGAGCTGCTCGGCGGCGGCGTGCGCTTCATCGTCGTGGGCGGCGCGGCAGCCGTGTTGCGGGGCGTACCCATCAACACGCTCGACATCGACATCGTGTACGACCGCGCCGAGGACAACCTCGGTCCACTCGCCGATGCGCTCGTCCGGCTCGACGCCGTCTTCCGCACCGATGCACGCAAGCTGCGCCCCGACCTGAGCCACCTGCGCTCCACGGGACACAAGCTCCTGCAGACGCGCCTCGGGGTGCTCGACCTGCTCGCCACCATCGAGGACGACACCGACTACGCTGCGCTCTTGCCGTTCGCGACCGAGGTCGTACTCGGCGAGCTTCGACCGCTCGTCCTATCGCTGGATCGACTCATCGAGGTCAAGAAGAAGCTCACGCGTCCCAAGGACCGATTGATGTTGCTCCAGCTCGAGGCGACGCGGGACGAGCAACGCAAGCGCGGTTGATGCGCGGGAGACGTGCATCAGCGATCGCCGTCGACGCTTGCCTTGCCGGCGCCCTGCGCGCTCACCATGAGGAGCCCGCCCATGATGGCGAGGTTCTTGAGGAAGTTGATCTTCTGACCCGCGCGCTGTGCACCCTCGAACGACCAGTAACGATGGAACATGAGCGTGGCGGGCACGAGGAAGACCGCCATCACGAGCGCCGTCCAGCGCGCCTTGAACCCGACGAGCAAGAGGACGCCGCCGACGAGCTCGATCCCGATCGTCCCGAACGCGGCCACCTGCGGCAGCGGGAGCCCTTGCTTCGCGAGCGTGACGACGAGGTCGTTGAAGCCGGTGAGCTTGGCGTAGCCGCTGACGACGAAGATGGTGGCGAGGAGCGCGCGCGCGATCGGCGCGAGCCAGGCGAGGTTGGTGGCGGCGCTCTTGGACATGTTGCTGCGACTAGCATGAAGAATTTGGGCCCGCTTCACCTTAGGCGCGCCCACACGGGCCTGGGCGTGGGGCGCGGCGACGTGTAGCGCGCCCACACGTTGACCGCCGGCAACGTCTTCGCCGCTTACGGATCAGCACGAAGGCACGAAGACACGAAGACGGTGAGGGCTGCCGCTGCTTCGAACCGCAACGGTGTGTCCACGAACTGGCGAGTCGCCGCCGGTGTTCGAGGCGACGCGACGTTCGCCGCGGCAGCCCCTCTGACCTTCGTGTCTTCGTGCCTTCGTGGTGATCTGTTTCAGCCGTTGAGCCGCGACCGATGCGTCGCCACCCACGGTGACAACCGCGACCCGGCCTCTTCGACGGCCGCGCTCTCCACGCCGGTGCGACGATCGATGCGCGCCGCGGCCAACGCGAGGGCCACGGCCAACGCGGCCTCGTCGTCGTGGTGCGTCTGTGCATAACCCATCAATACGTCGCGGTGGCGCGGGATGAAGCCCGTGTCGTACTTGCCCGCGATGAACTCGGGGTGCGCGAAGAGCTTCTCGTGGAAGGCGAGGTTCGTGCGGATGCCCGTGACCACGTACTCGGCGAGCGCGCGGCGCATCTTCGCGATGGCGCGCGCGCGATCGGGCGCCCACACCGACAGCTTCGAGACCAGCGGGTCGTAGAAGCTCGAGATCGTGCAACCCGGATAGGCGCCGCCGTCGTCGCGGACGCCCGGGCCGCTCGGCGTGCGGAGCGCGATGATCTTGCCCGGGCTCGGCATGAAGTCGGCCGAGGGATCCTCCGCGTACACGCGGCACTCGATCGCGGCGCCGCGTCGTTGCACGCCGGCCTGATCGAACGGGAGCTTCTCGCCGGCGGCGATCAGGATCATCTCGCGCACGAGATCGGTGCCCGTGATCAGCTCGGTGATCGGGTGCTCGACCTGCAGGCGCGTGTTCATCTCGAGGAAGTAGAACGAGCCGTCCTCGTCGAGGAGGAACTCGAACGTGCCGGCGCTGTGGTAGCCGACGGCCTTCGCGCCCTGCACCGCGATCGCGCCCATCTTCGCGACGAGCTCGTCGCTCGCGGCGGGGCACGGCGTCTCCTCGACGACCTTCTGGTGGCGGCGTTGGATCGAGCAGTCGCGCTCGAACAGGTGCACGACGTTGCCGTGCTTGTCGCCGAGCACCTGGATCTCGACGTGGCGCGGCTTGACGATGCCCTTCTCGAGGTAGACGTCGTCGTTGCCGAAGGCCTTCGCGGCCTCGCTGCGGGCGCGATCCCAAGCGCTCGCGAGATCCTCTTCCTTCTCGACGAGGCGCATGCCCTTGCCGCCGCCGCCGGCCGACGCCTTGAGCATGACGGGATAGCCGATGCGCTTCGCTTCGCGCTTGGCCTCTTCGAGGTTCGCCGCGGTGCCGCCCGGCACGACGGGCACGCCGGCCTTCTCCATGATGGCGCGCGCGCCGGTCTTGCTGCCCATCGAGTGGATCGCGGTCGACGGCGGGCCGATGAACACGATGCCCGCTTCCTCGCAGGCCTTGGCGAACTTCGCGTTCTCCGAGAGGAAGCCGTAGCCCGGGTGCACCGCCTTCGCGCCGCTCTTCTTCGCGACGTCGAGCACCTTGTCGACGCGCAGGTAGCTCTCGGCGGCGACGGCCGGCCCCACGCAGTACGCCTCGTCGGCCATGCGCACGTGCAGCGCCGCGCGATCGACGTCGCTGTAGATGGCGACCGAGCGGATGCCCATCTCGCGCAGCGTGCGGATCACGCGCACGGCGATCTCGCCGCGGTTCGCCACGAGCACCTTGTCGAAGGGCGGTTTGACGCCAGATACGGACGGGGGGACCGAGAACGCCATGCGCATCGGTTACCGCGAAAGGGCTCGCGAATGAAGCGGCGTGTCTCGCACCCGATCTTCTCGGCGGTCTATCGCCATCTGAACGCGCCGAACGAGCGCACGTGGCTCGGCCCCAAGCGCGCGGAGCTCGTGTCGGGCCTGACGGGAAAGGTGCTCGAGATCGGCGCCGGCGAGGGCGCGAACGTCCCGCACTACCGCGCGGCCGAGCACGTCACGCTGGCCGAGCCCGACGCGTCCATGCGCAAGCGGCTCGAGAAGCACGTGATGCACGCGCCGGTGCCGACGTCCGTCGTCGACGCGCCAGCGGAGTCGCTGCCGTTCGACGACGCGTCGTTCGACGCGGTCGTCTCGACGTTGGTCCTGTGCTCCGTCTTCGAGCCCGACGTCACGCTCGCCGAGGTGAAGCGCGTGCTGCGGCCGGGTGGGAAGCTCGCGTTCATCGAGCACGTGCGCAAGCCGGGCGACGAAGGACGCTGGCAGGATCGCGTGCGCCCCGTGTGGTCGTTCCTCATGGGAGGCTGTCAGCTCGATCGCGACAGCGTGCGCGCGATCGAGCGCGCGGGGTTCGTCGTCGAACGCCTCGAGGCGCTTCGCCCGAAGGAAACGCTCGGCATCATCCAGCCGATCATGGTGGGGGTCGCGACGCGTTGATCACCCCGATGGGTGATGCGAATCCGATTGTGCGCGGCGGGGCCCGAGCGCATCATCGGCGTATGGGGAGAGGATGGGCGAAGTGGACGAGCGTCGCGGCGCTCGCGGGCGTCGTCGCGCTCGGTGGGTGCGGCGGCGTGCGCGTGCGCGCCGTGTCGAAGGTGAAGTCGCAGCTGCCGCTCGAGGTCCATCGGCACACGCTCGCGAACGGGCTCGAGGTCCTCATCCAAGAAGACCACCACACGCCCTTCGTGGCGATCGACGTCGGCTATCGCGTGGGAGGTCGCGACGATCCCGACAAGCGCAGCGGGCTGGCGCACCTCTTCGAGCACGTGATGTTCGAGGGCTCGAAGCACGTGAAGCCGGGCGCGCACCACGATCTCGTCATCGAGGCGGGCGGCTACGACATCAACGCGGGCACGAGCGACGATCAGACCACGTACTACGAGACGGTCCCGTCCAAGCACCTCGAGCTCGCGCTCTGGCTCGAGAGCGATCGCATGGGCTTCCTCCTCGACGCGCTCGATCAGAAGAAGCTCGACAAGCAGCGGGCCATCGTCAAGAACGAGCGGCGTCAACGCTACGAGAACGTGGCGTACGGCCTCGTGCACTCGCTCGTCGCAGCCGAGCTCTTCCCCGCCGACCACCCGTATCACCGCGACACGATCGGCACGCAGGAAGACCTCGACGCCATCACGCTCGACGACGCCAAGCGCTTCTTCGATCGTTACTACGTCCCCGACAACGCGACGCTCGTCCTCGTCGGTGACTTCGACGAGCAAGCCGCGCTCGCCCTGGTGAAGAAGTACTTCGAGCCCATTCCCCGCGGCATGAAGCCGCTGGCGCGCTGGCCCAAGATGCCGGTCGAGCTCGCGCGCGACAAGACGATGATGATCGAGGCCGACGTCGACGCACCGCGCGTCGTCTTCGCTTGGCCGATGCCCTACGAGTACTCGGCGAGCTGGTGGAACCTCGTGATCGCCTCGCAGTTCGTCGCGGGCGACATCCGCAGCGAGCTCACCACGACGGACTCGGAGAACATGACCGATCCGACGAAGATGGCGCACACGGTCTCGATGTCGCTGGAGACCGAGGAGCTCGCCGGCGCGCTGTACATCGACGTGACCCTGCACCCCGGCAAGGATCCGCTCGTGGCGCGCGCCGCCATCGACGACGTCCTCAATCACATGGGTCGATACACGAGCTACGAGCGCAACGGCGTGTACCGAACCGGCACCGAGAACGCGTCGGACCTCGTGTTCTCGTTGGAGCAGCTCGGCAGCCGCGCCGACGTCTTCCTGCGCGACGATCTCTCGACCGGCGATCCGCTCTTCATCAAGAAGAACCTGCAGAACTTCGATGCGCTGGATCCGAAAGAGATCAGCGACACCTTCAAGGAAGAGATCCTCCGCAAGACGGGCGTCGTCGCCATCGTCACGCCGAAGGGCGGCGCGCCGAAGGGCGGAAAGGTCGTGTCCGTCCAATGAAGCGCGCGCTCTTGCTGGCTCTCCTCGCCCTCGGGTGCGGCGGCGGCGTGAAGACCGTCCACTTCGCGCGCGAGCCGCTCGGCGTCGGGGGGGCTAGGCTGCCGACGCCCGATGCGTCGTTCCGTTCGACGGCGCCCCACACGGCGGTCCTCGCTCCCTTCGTTCCGCCGCCGATCGCCGAGGCGCGATTGAGCAACGGCATCCGCGTGCTGTACCTCGAGCGCCACGATTTCCCGGTCGTGACCGTGAGGCTCGTGTCGAGCCACGGCAGCGATCAGGCGCCGCTCGGCGTCGGCGCGATGTGGGCGCGTCTGGTCTTCCGCGGTCCCGACGGGAAGGAACGCGGCAAGATCGGCCGCGCGTTCGCCGCCCACGGCGCGGACGTCTCGCCGCGCGTGAACAACGACACCACCTCGATCCGCCTCGAGGTGTTGTCGGGCGATTATCGCCGCAGCATCGAGATCCTCGGTGAGGCGATCGGCGCCGCGACGTTCCCGGCCTCCGGCCTCGAAGAGGCGCGCGACCTGCAGATGTCGACCATCGCGCGGCGCGGCGACGATCCGCACGTGCTCGCCTCGTTGAAGATGTACGAGACGCTCTACCCGCTCGGCGATCGGTACCACGACGATCCAGGCGGCACGAAGGACAGCATCGCTGCGGTCACGCGCGATCAACTCGTCGCGTATCACCGCGCGGCGATCGATGCGGCGCGGCTGTCGATCGCGGTCGCGGGCGATTTCGATCCGAAGGTCTTGCTGCCCGAGCTCGAGAAGGACTTCGGCAAGCTCGCCGATGCGAAGGCACCGCCGCTCGCGAAGCCCACCGCGCCGGAGAAGAGCACGGCGCCTCGTCTCGTCTTGGTCGATCGACCCGGCGCGTCGCAAGCGACCGTCATCGTCGCCGCGCTCGGCGTCGCCTACGACCACGCGGATCGTCTCCCGCTCGAGGTCTTGCGCGGGCGTCTCTCGGCGGCGGTCTATTTCAACCTGCGCGAAGAACACGCGTTCACGTACGGCGCGGGCTCGCACGTCGTGTCGTTCCGTCGTCCGGGCCCGGTCTTCGTCGAAGGTGCCATCGACAAGGAGCACACGGGCGAGGCGATCAGCTTGATCTTCGGAGAGATCGAGAAGCTTCGCACGACCGAGCTCGACGCCGAGGCGCTCGCCGACGTCCGCGACGACGCCATGCTCGATCTCGCGCGCGACTTCGATTCGACGCTCTACGTCGCGAGCGGCCTCGCCACCATGGGCGCGTTGGGGCTGCCGGCCACGCACTACGTCGACACGATGAAGGGGATCGGCGCCGTGACCGCCGCGGATCTGAAGCGCGTCGCCGCGACCTACTTCGCGAACGACGCGATCCACGTCATCGTCGTCGGGGACGGCAAGGCGCTCAAGGCGCAGCTCGACGCGGTCGGCGAAGGCAAGGTCGACGTCGAGAAGGCTCCGCCCGAGACGCCCGAGACTTCCGAGTGACGGCGGACTAAGACCAGGGGGTGCCCCGCCGCACCACCGAGTACGTCACGTACGGCCTGCTCGCGACCATGGTCGGTCTAGGCGTGTGGCTCGCGATCGATCGCGGCAAGCCCACGACCTCCGAGCAATCGGCGCGCGCCGGCCTGCTCCTACATGTCTGGCGGCAGGACGACGTCACGCGCGTCACGGTCGATCGCAAGGGCGAGCACATCGAGATCGTCCGCGACGGCGACTCGTTTCGGATGACCTCGCCGCGCACGGCCAACGCCGACTTCCTCGCGGTCACGTCGTTGCTCAACGCGCTCGGCGGCGCACGCAGCGAGCGCGCCGTCGGCAATCCCTCGGCCGAGGATCGCAAGACGTTCGGCCTCGACGCGCCGCGCGCCGTCGTCGAGGTCGCGATGAAAGGCGTGACGCTGCGCGTCTCGCTCGGCGCCTCGGTCACCGGCGGCGGCGGCGAGGGCAACGCGCCCAACTTCTACGTCGAGGTCGCGCCTTATGGCGACGACAAGGGCGGCGTCTTCGTCGTCGCGGCCGAGGTCGCGAACGCCATCGATCGCGGATCCGAGGCCTATCGTGAGCCGTCGCTCCTCGCGTCGAACAAATCGATGGAGTTCGCGCGCGTCTCGATCGCGAACCACGCGGCGACGTTCGTGTTGGAGCGTGGGCCGCACGGCGAATGGCGCGTCGCCTCCGGCATCCCCGAGGCGCCGATCCGCGCCGACGCCGACGTCGCCGACGGGCTCTTCGGCGCGTTCGCCGAGCTCAAGGCCGATCCCTTCGTCCCCGACGACACCAAGCTCGACGTCGCGCAGGGCGGCACGATCGACATCGAGCTGAAGAAGGGCGGCAAGCTCAAGCTTCTCTACGGCGGCGCGTGCCCGGCCACGCTCGATGCCGGCGCGATGGGCGCACCGAAGCTCGTCGTCGTGCAGTTGCAGATGCCGGACAAGATCACCGGCTGCGTCCCCTCGGTCGTGCTCGAGCGTCTCGAGCGACCGCCCGCGGCGTACGCCGACACGCACGCGTTCGGGCTCCTCTTCGGCAGCGAGAACGCGAAGATCTCCGAGATCGAAGCCGTCACGCTCGAGCACGCCGGGCAGAAGGTCGTCGACGCCGAGCGACGCGGCGACGGTCTGCACCTGCGCGTGCCGAGCGACGAACAGGTCGAGAAGGACGGCGCCGAGCGCTTCCTCCGTCGCATCGCCGGCGTCGCCGGGGTCGTCGTGCCGAAGCCCGTCGATGCGGCGAAGGTCGGTCTGTCGCCCGTCGACGGTCGCGTGATCTTGCGACGTCGCATCTCGACGCTCACCACCGGTGATCCCAACGCGGACGGCGGCAGCACGAACGAGTGGTTGCAGACGATCGAGGTCGGCCGTCCGATCGAGCTCGAGGGCTCGAAACCGCCGGTGCAGGTCGTCTACCTCCATCGTCTCGACGACGACGCGTGGCTGCGCATCGACGCCGGCGACGCGCACGCCTTCGGGGCCGCGAGCGCGCTCGATCTCCGCTCGCCGAACCTGCTCGACGTCCCGCCCGAGACGATCGAGCACATCGCCGTCGACACGAGCATCGCCGGCACGATCCCCTACGAGGTCGCGCGCAACGGCGCGGCCTTCACGCTCGTCGCGCCCGCCGGTCTCGGCGCGGACGCGGGCGCGATCTCGGATCTCACGCGCCACCTCTCGACGCTCACGTGCACGCGCTGGGCGGCCGAGAAGGACGACGGCACCTTCGGCTTCGCCAATCCGCAGGCGAAGATCGCGATCCGCCGCTCCGCGCCCGCGATCGTCGACGCCGCCGGTGTGCCGACCGACTTCGTGATCGAGCTCGGGTCTTCGACCAACGACGGCGGCGTCCACGCGCGCGTGAAGGGCAAGGACGCCGTCTGCGTGCTCCCCGACGCAAAGGTCGCCGCGCTCCTGCGCCCGCCGGTGGATCGCACCGTGGTCGGCTTCGATCCGACGGACTCCCCGCGCTTCGTCGCCACGAAGAGCGGAGGCGTCGCGCGCAGCGCCGCGTTCGACGGCAAGGCCTGGCACGACGGCGCCGACGCCGGCACGCCCGCGGCGGACGTCACCGCGCGCAAGCTCGCCGATCTGATCGTCGGCCTGCGCGTCGAGCGCCTCGTACACCTCGGCCCGGCGACGCCCGCCGAGGGCCTCGCGACGCCCACGCTCGCCATCCAAGGCTACGACGCGCTGGGCAAGCCGAAGAAGCACGTGATCATCGGCGCGTCGGGCAAGCTGGACACGGCGCTGATCTACTACGCCCGCGTCGACGGCCTCGACGCCACGTATGCGATCGCGCGCGAGGACATCGAGAAGATCCTCACGGCGATGTAGTCGTGCAATCGAACGCGACGTCTTTCATGCCGGTCAGTTGGAACCGAACCTCCCCGCCCACCGCGACGTACGTCCGACCGGGGGCGCCGCCCGTGAGCAGGGCGGATCCACATAGCTTGGCTATGGATGCGGCATCTCCCCGATAACGCGTCCCGTCGCCGCATTCGATGTGGACGTCGTTGCCGATCGCCTCGTAGCGGAACATTCCGTCGGGCCACGTCAGCGTGAAGCCATTGACGGACGCGAGCTCGCGATAGCGAAGACACTCGGCCCCCGAGTTGGTGACCGTGAAGCTGCGGTCGGCGCGATCGGGCTCGCCATCGGGCGTGGGCGCGATGATGAAGCTCACGCGGCGCCCACCCGAGTACGTGCACGACGCGTGGTCCGCGGCGAGGCTTCCTTTCACGCCCGACCGGAGGGGATTGGCCAAGCACCGATCGACGCCCGCGACCAGCGTGCGCCAGCAGTTGTTCGGATCGTTCACCCACGTGCAGTCGAGCGGTTGCTCCGGTGCATCGACGCCGCCGTCCGTCGCGACGTCCGTGCCCGCATCGCTCGTCGCGCCATCGAACGCCGAGTCCGTCGTCGCGAGGTCGCTCCCCGCATCCGTGGCGGGCGCGTCGCCGTTCGACGAGCCGCAGCCGACGAGCAAGGACACCATGACGACGATCATCCCTGCGCCGCGAGACATGGCTGCAGCGTAGCGCGATATGCTCGCCGCATGACCACACCCTCCGTCCGCGATCGCGTGTCCCCCGAGGAATGGCAGGTGCGCGTCGATCTCGCCGCGTGCTATCGGCTCGTCGCGCTCTACGGTTGGGACGACGTCGTCTTCACGCACATCTCGGCGCGCGTGCCCGGACCGGAGCATCACTTCCTCATCAATCCCTACGGGCACCTGTTCGAGGAGATCACCGCGAGCAGCCTCGTGAAGATCGATCTCGACGGGAAGAAGGTTTTCGACTCGCCCCACGAGATCAACCCCGCAGGCTTCACCATTCATTCCGCGATCCACGCCGCCCGCGAGGACGCGAAGTGCGTGTTGCACGTGCACTCGATCAACGGCGTCGCCGTCTCCGCGCAGAAGAAGGGACTGCTCCCCATCTCGCAGCAGTCGCTCATCGTGCTCAGCGCGCTCGGCTATCACGACTACGAAGGCATCGCGTTGAACGAGGACGAGAAGCCGCGCCTCGTGCGCGACCTCGGCGACAAGACCTTCCTCATGCTGCGGAACCACGGCTTGCTCACCGTCGGCGCGACGCCGGCCGAGGCGTTCCTCGCGATGTACCTCTTCGAAGCCTCGTGCATGATCCAGGTGCGCGCGCAGGCAGGCGGCGGCGAGCTCGTGCCGATCCCCGCGCCGATCCTCGAGGGCATCCAGAAGCAGGCGAAGCTGGTCACGCGCGGCGCGGCGCCGGGTGCGCTCGCCTGGCCGGGTCTGTTGCGGAAGCTCGATCGCGTGAACCCGGGATATCGCGACTGATTCGGGCTTGGCACACGATGGCGCGCGCGAGGCTGGCCCGCAGCTTGCTGTTCATGCCCGCATGCGTTCGACCATCCACCTGCTCGGCATCGCGCTCGCGATAGCCTTCACCACGGCTTGCAGCTCGACCGACAACGCGGCCGACAATCCCGAAACCGGCCAGCCAGCGGGCTCGCCGTGCTGCCCGATCGACAAGTCGCCCGGGTGCTGCATGAACTACGGCGGCTGGAAGGGCGAGGACGGCTCGCGCTGCGGCATGGCGTGCGACGGCATGCCGTATCCGTCGGACCCGGCGTGGAAGATCGTCAAGGACGAGCACGGCTGCAACGTCTGGTCGTCGGCCGGAAGCAAGGGGCCGCTCTGCTTCGGACCTCCGATCGACTCGGGCGTCGACACGGCGGTCGATGCCGATGCAAGGACCGACGATGCCGACGCAGGCGGTCACTGCTGCCCGCCGGATCCGGCGCCGGGGTGCTGCATGAAGTACGGCGGCTGGAGCAGCACCCCCGACGACCTCGCGTGCGGTCGCGTCTGCGACGGCATGCCCGGCCCGGGCGATCCGGCGTGGCACCTCGTGAAGGACGAGCACGGCTGCGACGTGTGGTCGTCGGCCGGCAGCACCGGACCGAAGTGCGGCGCGCCGTTCGACGCGGGCGCCGACACCTCGAGCGACGCGGACGCGCGTGACTAGCTAGAAGAATTCCCTCGCCCGCTTCACCTCACGGGCGCGCACACGTCACCGAGTCACGTTGCCCGCCAAGCGTCAGCCTCTTTCGACCTTGAAGGACTTCCCGAGCGGATCGCGGCCGCGGGCGCATCGATCACGTCCCCGCCGGCCATACGGCGACAGTGCGCGCGCGCGGCAGCACCTCTCGATCCTTCTTTCTTCCTGTTCCTCTCTGACCGAGGCGCGTGGGCGCGCCACACGTGGCCGCGCCCCAAGCCTTGGCCCGTGTGGGCGCGCCTAAGGTCGAGCGGGCCCTGATCGGTCTTCTCGATCTCGGACGGCGCGTCGCGCATCCTCGATCACCCGCCCATCCTTCAGCTTCACGTGCCGATCGGCGCGCTCCGCGAAGCCCGAGTCGTGCGTGACCATCACGATGGTTCGCCCTTCAACGCGGGCGAGCTCGGCGAACACCTCGAACACGACCTCGCCGTTCTTCGAGTCGAGGTTGCCCGTCGGCTCGTCGGCGAGGATCAACGCCGGATCGTTCGCGACCGCGCGCGCGATCGACACGCGCTGCTGCTGGCCGCCGGAGAGCTGACCGGGCCGGCGCTTCCACAGATCCTCGAGACCCAGCAGGCGAAGGACGTCGAACGCGCGATCCTCGGCGTGATCGCGCGCGATGCCCCGGCGGAGCATGGGGATCGACACGTTCTCGAGGACGGAGAACTCGGGCAGCAAGAAGTGGAACTGGAAGACGAACCCGAGGCGCTCGTTGCGGAAGGCCGCGCGCGTGTCGTCGTCGAGCTGCGACACCTCGACGCCGTCGAGCCAGATCTCCCCCGCCGTCGGCCGGTCGAGGGCGCCGAGTAGATACAACAACGTGGACTTGCCGCTGCCGCTCGCGCCGGTGAGCGCCACGAACTCGCCGCGCGGGATGCGGATGCCGACGTCGTGCAAGATCACCTGCGGCGCCGCGCCCGCGCCCCCGAGCGCGCGATAGAGCCCGCGTGTCTCGACGAGGTAGCGGTCCTCGGGCGCGCCCAACGCGGCGAAGCTCCGCTTCGAATCCGGCGGAAGCAACCCCTCTTCGTCGAGCGCGTTCGCCATGATCAACCGATCTGCCCGCGGAGCACGTCGACGGGCTCGACCTTCGACCCACGCCACGCGGGGATGAGCGACGCGATCACGCCGACGACGAGCGCGAAGACGATGCCGTAGACGTAGAACTTCGGGTCCTCCCAGATGAGGAACGTGTCGCTCTTCACGAGGCCTTCGCTGTGCACCTTGAGCTTGCCGAGCTGCGTGATCGCGAGCTTGCCCAGGATGTCACCGAGGATGCCGCCGACGATCGCGACGATGACGCCTTGGAGCAAGAAGATGCGCAGGATGTCGTTCTTGCGGAAGCCGATCGAGCGGAGGATCGCGATGTCGCGCTGCTTCTGCAGGACGATCATGATCTGGATGGCCAAGATGCCGAACCCGCCGACGAGCAGGATCGCGCTGATGACGAAGCCGACGATCTTGTCCTGCATGGCGAACAACGAGAGAAAGTTCGCGTTGGCCTCCTGCCAGCTCTCCGCGTCGTAGCCGAACATGCGCTCGACACGCTCGGCGACCTTCACCGCGTCGTCGGAGTTGCGCAGGCGGAGCTCGATGCGGCCGATCGTGTCGGGCCGACCGAGGAGCGTCTGCACGTTGCGCAACAGCGCATAGCCGCGCGTCTTGTCGATCGGCGGCACGCCGGCTTCGTAGATGGCGACGACCTTCAGATCGAGCGGCTGACCACCGGGCGCCGCCGCGTGCACGATGTCGTCGAGCTTGAGCCCGAGATCCTGCGCGAGCCCGCTGCCGACGGCGATGCCGTCCGTCGCGATGCCCAGCGTCTTGAACTTCCCCGCGATGGTGTACGGCGCGATCGCGGTGACCTTCTCCTGCGCGGCCACGTCGACGCCGCGGAGATCGATCGACTTCGTCTTCCCGCCGTACTCGATGAGCACCATGCCCGAGAGCGAGCCGGCCGCCGCCTCGACCTGCGGCAGCGCGCGCACCGCGGCCACGATCTCTTGCGGGCGCTTGATGCGCGACTGCCGATCGCTCGGCGATTGGTGCGCGATGTGCGCCGTGACGAAGTCGCCCGTGTAGCGCGCGAGCAGCGGCGGATCGGGGTGCAGCTCGCTGTCGTAGATGGTGACGTGCGGGCTCACCTTGAGGATCGACTGGAAGAACTTCTGCTGGAAGCCCTGCATGATCCCGTTCATCGCGATGAGGACGAGCACGCCGAGCGTGACGCCACCCACCGCGATCCCGTTGAGGAGCTTTCGATCCCAGAGCTGCCGCAGCGCGATGAAGACGATCGTGCGCAGCTGCGGAAACGCCGCCTGCTTCGGGCGGGCCGCCTCGCGAACGCGAGGAGCTGCGACCGCGCTCACAGCGAGCCCCCACCTCCGGTGGAGGACTTCGGCATCACGGAGTTCTTGTTGGGCGCCTCGTAGGTCGCCTTGATCTTCGCGTTGGGCGTGAGCGCGTCGACACCGGCCGTCACGACCTGATCCCCCTCGGCCAGCCCGGAGAGGACCTCGACTCGCAGCATGTCGCGCACGCCGATGGTCAGCTTGCGACGCTCGACGCGATCACCGTGCACCACCCACACCTGATCGTCGGCGTCGATGGCCTCGGCCGGCGCGAGCAATGCGCCCGAGTGCTCGGCGACGATCACGTTGACCTCGGCGCTCATGCCGCTGCGCAGCTCGGCGGGCGCATCGGTGAGCCGCACCTTCACGAGAAACGACTTCTTGTTGCGATCGGCGTCGGGGAAGATCTCGAACACCTCGCCGTGGAATGCCTGCTTGGGGAAGGCGTAGAGCGAGACCGCGGCCTTCTTCCCCACGCTGATGCGACCGATGTCGGCCTCGTCGACCGAGCACTCGAGCACGAGCTTCGTGACGTCGCCGATCTTGAACAGCACGCCGTTGAGCGGCACGAGCTCACCCAGCTCGACGCTGCGCCCGAGCACGACGCCGTCGATCGGCGAGCGCACCTCGGCGTCGGCGAGCTTGGCGGCGAGCTCGTTGACCGCGGCGTTCGAGCCCGACGCCTTGGCCTGCAGATCGATCTTGAGCGACTTGGCCTGCGCCTCCTGCGACGCGAGCGTGGCCTCGAGCAGCGTGACCTTGTTGTTCGCTTTGTCGAGATCGGTGTTCGTCGCGGCGCCCGAATCGACGAGCTTCTTCGTGCGATCGCGCTCTTCCTTCGCGAGCGCGAGATCGGAAGCCGTGCCCTTCTGTTGGGCGAGCAGCACCGCGAGCTGTGGCGACGAAGCCCCCGCTTGCTGCGACGCCGCCCACTGATCGGCCTTGCCCTTCTCGAGCTGATACTTGAGCGCGGGGCTGTCGATGACGGCGAGCAGATCCCCTTTCTTCACGCGATCGCCCTCGCGCACCTTGAGCTCGAGGATCGACCCCGCCACCTTGGTCTTCACGGTCACGCGATCGAGCGCCTCGACGGTGGCCGTCGCATACACGGCGTCGATGGCCGTTCCGCGCACGACGTCGGTCGTCGTCACGGGCTTCGGTCGCAGGCGCATCCAGGTGACGCCGCCCGCGATCGCCAGGACGAGCAGCACCAACACGATCCGCCCGATCGGGCGCTTCTTCGGAGGGCGGAACCGCGGGCGCGGCGCCTTGGCGTCGTCGGTGGCTCGGGTCGGCACGTTCGAGGGATTGTCCTCGATCACGGAGATCGCGTCTCTCGAAGCAGTGCTCATGGCGCCGCGCGCGAATCTAGGGCCGATTCGCGGCTCGGCAATGACCGAACGCGGAGATTAGAGAGGGATGTTCCCGTGCTTTCGCGGCGGGTTGCTCTCGCGCTTGTCCTTCAAGAGCTCGAGGGCGCGGTGCAACCGCATGCGGAGCGTGCGGGGGTGGATCACCTCGTCGATGAACCCGAGCTCCGCCGCCTTGTAGGGGTTGGCGAACTTGCTGCGGTACTCGTCGACGAACTTCGCGCGCGTGGCCGCCGGATCCTGCGCCTTGGCGATCTCGTTGCGATAGACGATGTTGACGGCGCCGTCCGGGCCCATGACCGCGATCTCGTAGGCCCCGCCATATGCCTTGCGCGTGATGACCGTGATCTTGGGAACGGTCGCCTCGGCGAATGCATAGAGAAGTTTTGCACCGTGCTTGATGATCCCGCCGAACTCCTGCGCCGTGCCGGGGAGGAAGCCGGGGACGTCGACGAGCGTGACGAGCGGGATGTTGAAGCAGTCGCAGAAGCGCACGAACCGCGCGGCCTTCATGCTGCTGTTTACGTCGAGGCAGCCGGCGAGGATCATCGGCTGGTTGGCCACCACGCCGATCGGACGACCGCCGATGCGCGCGAACCCGATGACGATGTTGCCCGCGTACTCCGGCTGGATCTCGAAGAAGTGCCCGTCGTCGACCACCGCCGTGATGACGTCCTTGATGTCGTACGGTCGGTTGCTCTCCGCCGGGACCAGCGTGTCGAGCGCCGGGACCTCGCGCTCCGCCGGATCCTTCGTGGGCTTGCGCGGCGGATCCTCGCGGTTGTTGCTCGGGATGAACGACAACAGCTCGCGGATCTGCGCGATGCTCGCGCGATCGTCGGGCGCGCTCAGGTGCGCGACGCCGCTCTTCGCCGTGTGCGTGTGCGCGCCGCCCAGCGCTTCCTTCGTCACCTCTTCGTGCGTCACCGTCTTGATGACGTCCGGGCCGGTGATGAACATGTAGCTCGTGCTCTCGACCATCAGGATGAAGTCCGTGATGGCCGGCGAGTACACGGCGCCGCCCGCGCACGGGCCCATGATCGCGCTGATCTGCGGGATGACACCGCTCGCGAGCGTGTTGCGCAGGAAGATGTCCGCGTAGCCGGCCAGCGACTCGACACCTTCTTGAATGCGCGCGCCGCCCGAGTCGTTCAAGCCGACGACGGGGGCGCCGACCTTCATGGCCAGATCCATCACCTTGCAGATCTTCGAGGCGAACGCGGCGCCGAGCGATCCGCCGAACACGGTGAAGTCCTGCGCGAAGACGAACACTTTGCGACCGTCGACGGTCCCGTACCCGGTGACGACGCCGTCGCCCGGGATGCGCTCCTTCTCCATGCCGAAGTCGTTGCAGCGGTGCATCACGAAGCGATCGAGCTCGACGAACGAGCCCGGATCCATCAACAGGTCGACGCGTTCGCGCGCGGTGAGCTTGCCCGCGTCGTGCTGCTTCTTGATGCGTGCTTCCCCTCCGCCGAGCAGCGCGCGTGCGTTCGTGTCGTCCAGGCGCGCGAGAGCCTCGGTGCGGGGGTCCTTCCCTGAAAGATCCGACATGGCCGAGTCGTTACCACGACGGCCGTTCGATGTGACCCCGTCTCGAACCCACCCAAAGTTGGCCCGGCGGACGGCGCTCGCGGCACGATCCGAAAACGGAGTTTCCCATGCACAAATCCAGCCTTTTCGCCGCTCTCCTGCTCCTCGTCGCCGCGACCGCGCCTGCATTTCCGTCGGGCTCCGCCTTCGCCGACGAGGCGCCGCCGGCTCCGACGGAGAACGCGAGCGCGAGCGCGAGCGCGAGCGTCGATCCCGCTCCCTTGACGCCGCCGCAGGTCGTGGTGGGGATCCCGCAAGCGCTGCACGCCAGCAACGTCCCCAAGAGCGTCGCGAACGGCATCCGCGCCGTGAAGCCGGCGCTCGAGGGCTGCTACGCCGAGGCGATCAAGGTCGAGGGTGACACCGAAGGCTCGATCGATCTGCGGCTCGAGATCGACGCGCCCGGTCGGGTCGTGTCGGCGACGATCAGCAGCAGCCGCGAGCTCTCGTCACGCATGCGCGGCTGCGTGCGCGACGCGTTCGCGGGCGTCGCCACTGGCTCGGTGGGTCCGGCCCCGCTCGAGGTGCTCGTGCCGCTCTACTTCACGCGCGGGCTCCCCGACGACGCCATGCGCGCGGCCTCCGCGTGCCCGGCCAGCACCCCTGATCCCGAGACGCAGGGTCAGATGACGGACGAGCTCCGTGCGGCGCTGAAAGATCGCGCCACCCGCGCGTCGTTCTGCTTCAAGCGACCGGCCGCGCCCGGCGAGGCCCCCATCTTGAAGGGCGGCTCGATGGAGCTGTCGATGCGCATCGCGAACGACGGCAGCGTCTGCGGCGTCACGACGATCGGCGACGGCTTCAACCGCCCATCGCTCACCTCGTGCATCCTCGAGACGATGTCCGGCGCTTTCAAGGAGCGCCCGATCGGCGTCGTCGACGTGACGATCCCGCTCGTGTTCAAGGGCAGCTGATCATCGCGAGTCGACCTCACGCCGCGCTCGGTTGGAGGGCCCCTTCTCAGCCACCCACGCGAAGAAAAGACTCATGTCGAAGGCGTCATATCCGATGCTTTTCGAGACATAGGTGTCGACAACGAATCGGCCAGAAAATCATCGAACCGCGGCGACGAGCGATCAGACCTTCATCCCCTCTTCGGCGACGATCTCGGCGACCTGCTCGACGTCCTCCGTCTTGAGGGATGGGTGGATGCTCAGCACGAGGCACGCGTTGGTCATGGCGCGGCACGAAGGCAGGCCATCGTGCGTGGCGCGCGCGAACGCCGGTTGATCGGCGATGGCACCACCGCGGGTCGTGTGGACCTCGACGCCGCGCGCGAGCAAGCGTTCGGCGAGCGGACGAGCGTCGCCGCTGCGCACGCGGATCGGGAAGACGAACGGCGTCGAACCGCTGAAGGGATCGGCGTAGACGGCGAGCTTCGGGTGCTGGGACAGCGTCTCGTAGAAGACGCCGTAGTGCACCGCGCGGCGCCGTTGATCGGACGGTTGCGACTCGAGCGACCACGAGCCGTACGACGCGTCGAGATCGCTCATCGGGACCGATAGGGCCATCCGCGTGAAGGAGGCGCGGTGATCCGGATCGGGCGGCGCCTCGCACATGTCCTCTTCGTAGAAGGGCGCATCGTGGATGCACGCGTTGCCGCCGGTCGCGATCGAATCGACGGCGATCGCGAGCCCCTTGTCGTCGGTCGCGATCGCTCCGCCGCCGTACGTCGAGAGGTGTCGCTCGTGATCGAACGAATACGTCGTGAGCGAGGCCCACGCGTGGATCGGATAGCCCGCGACGCGCAGGCCGAGCGTGTCGGAGGCGTCCTGCAGGATCCACGTCACGCGCTTGCCGGCGGCGGCGTCCGCGACGAGATCGATGCGCGCGGGGAATCCGAGGAAATGCGTGACGCACACGAGCGCGACGTCGTCGGTGATGGCGCTCGCGACCGCGTCGGGCGAGACGTTGAAGCCGTCCTTCTCCGTGTCGACGAGCGTGACGTCGAACCCGGCGAGAAAGAGCGCCGAGATCATCGACGGGTGCGCGAACCCGCTCGCGAGCGCGCGATGCTTGGCGGGGCGTTCGCCTCCACGGTGGAACGGGATGCCGCAACGCTCGGCGAGGGTGAGCGCCGCCACGAGCGAGGCCGACGCGCCCGAGTCGACCAACGTGAGGTGCGCGCTGCGGAGGATCGCCTGCACGTCCTCGCGGAAGGCGCGCAGGTTCACCCCCGGCGCGCCCATGCGCTCCGCGAGGAACTCGGGGAATCCCGTGTTCTTCGGCGGTCCCATCGCCGGGTAGCGAAAGCTCACGGAGAGAATGGTAACCGCGACCGGAGCGCGATTCCCAATTGCGTGATCAGAGCCGGACGACGGCGGCGGTCGTGGGCCAGGGGGATCCGCGGCGGAGGCGGGCCTCGACGAGGGGAAGTCGATCGTTGCCGAAGTAGCCTTCGCGCGACTCGCCTTCCTCGACCACGACGTAGGGCATGCCGAACGCGCCGAGCGAGACCGCGCGTTGCGTCTGCTCCTTGAGCAGATCCTTGATGTTGGGCGCGTCGTTCGCGGCGAGGACGATCTCGGGGGCGATGCCGCACTGGGTGGCGACGTCGCTCAGGACGTCCTTGTCGGCGACGTTCTTCTTCTCGACCCACGCGGCGCGGAAGACCTGCCGGTTGAACGCGGCGAAGCCGTCCTTCGCGCGGAGTCGCACGCCGAGCGCGGCGCGCATCGCGGCCATCGTGTTGAGCGGAAAGTGGGGCGAGAACTCGAACGGCACGCCGTACAGCTCGGCCCAGCGGACGAGGTCCTGCATCATGTAGTCGGCGCGCGCGGCGACGCCGGCGGGTGGCGTGTTGCCCGTGGCCTTCATGATGCCGCCGAGCAACGCCGGCTCCCACGACAGCTCGACGCCGTGCTTCTCGGCGAGCGCGTCGATCTGCGTCGCCGCGAGATACGTGTAGGGGCTGACGAAATCGTAGAAGAAGGAGAGGCGCGGCTTCGACATGGGCGGAGTCATACGTCAGCCGTGATAGACGCGCGAGGCGACGATCTTGCCGGCCACGACGTCGAACGCTTCGGCCACGGGCATCGGCGGCTCGTTCGGCGCGTGCCGCACGTACTCGACGAGCACGCGTGCGTCGTTCGCCGTGATCGCGAACGGCTCGTAGCGTAGGCCGGGCAAACGTGCGTTGGCGTCGCGCCACCACTTGCTCATCGCCGCCTTACCCACGAGCTTTCCCCCCGTCTCCGGGTGGAGCGCGCGGATCTTCGGGGACGTGTGTGTCGCGTCGTCGGCGTAGAGGGCGACCAGCGCGTCGACGTCGTAGGCGTTGAAGGCCGCGACCCACGCGCGACCGATGCTCACGTTCGCTTCGGACATGCAGCCGACGTTACCGCGTCAGGCGTCGGAGGGCGCGGGGAGCGTCGTGCGCGGCCCGACCGGCAACGTCTCCCGGACGTCGGCGATGAGCATGCGCGTGCTCTCCGGGAGATCGGCGTCGGGATCGTACGCCTCGAGCTCGTGGCGAAGGATGGCGCCTTCCGCGCGCAGCAGCGCCAGCTCGTCGAGGAGGCTGCGCGTGACGTCCGCGATGCTGTCGACCAGAGTTCCCACGTCTTCGCAAAGGATTGCTTCGCAACCTTTGCCGACCCGGTCGATCTCGCTTCGCTCGGTCGCCAGCTCCTGCGCCATACGCGGTGGTCATCCACCAAAGCGGCGCGAGCGGACAAGTTCCATACCGCCGCATCCGCCGGCGGACCGCCGGCGGCCGCCGGTGTCGAGACGCGAGAACGCGGAAAAATCGGCGCCGTGCGTGATGGCACCGCGCTTGCGAAGCGGCGTGCATGTCCTCGCGCTGGTACGATGATTCGTTCGCCATGAGAGAGCCCGGCATCGGCCCCTTCCGCCCCGAGCACGTCCGCGAGGGTGATCGCTACGAGATCTCTCGCGGGCATCCCATCCACGTCGCGCCTGCCGGAGCGCGTCACGGCAACAAGCACATGGTCGGCGCGATCCCTTTGGCGACGGATCCCGCCGAGCCCGAGATCGGCATCGACGTGGGCTACGCCCTCGACGAGGTGACGCTCCGCGCACCGGACATCTCGGTGGGCAACGTCCCGGACAAGCCGGGTTGGGCGAAGGGCGCGCCCACGCTCGCCGTCGAATATGCCGACCGCGGCACGGACGAAGAGGATCTCCAGATCGAGATCGAAGAGCTGCTGCGCGCCGGCACGCAGCAAGTGTGGATCGTGAGGCTCGTCGGGCTGCGACGCGTCGAAGTGCACGCGCGCGATGCACCGCCCCGCACCGTCGACGGTGAGGGCTACCTCGAGGTCCCCGGACTGTTGGCGCGGCAGGTCCCGGTCGCCGCGTTGTTCGATCCCGATCGCGCAAACGAAGCCGCCAAGGCAAACCTCCTGGCGAAGGAGGGTTATGCCTCGCTCGAGGCCGTCTTCGCCAAAGGCCGCGAGCAGGGACGCGAAGAGGGACGCGAGGAAGGGCGTCTTGCCGGACTCCGCAAGACCATCGAGACGATGTGCGCGCTCCTCGACGTTTCCCTCGACGACCCGAGGCGCGCGCAGCTCGCGGCCGCCGCCGAGCCGACGCTCGAGGCGATCTTCCAATCGCTCACGTTGAAGCGCGCCTGGCCTCCTTGACAGGGGCACATGCGCTGCGGCGAGGCGATCACGCCGCCGGCTTCACGTTCGTCTTCACCCACTCGATGATCTCACCGAGCGTGGTGCCGGGCGTGAAGATCCCCTTCACGCCGGCGTCCTGCAGTCGCTTGAAGTCGTCGTCGGGGATGATCCCGCCCCCGAAGACCACCACGTCGTCGGCGCCGCGCTTCTTCAGCGCGTCGATCACGGCGGGGAACAACGTGTTGTGCGCGCCGCTCATGATCGAGAGGCCGACGGCGTCGACGTCTTCTTGCACGGCGGCGGCGGCGATCATGTCCGGCGTTTGATGGAGACCCGTGTAGATGACCTCGAACCCCGCATCTCGCAGCGCCCGCGCGACGACCTTCGCGCCGCGATCGTGGCCGTCGAGGCCGGGCTTCGCGACGAGGATGCGGACGCGGGGCGTGGCTGCTTGGGTGGACATCGGTCCCGCCCTCTTACAGCGGTTTTCGCGCCAGATCGAGGGCGACCGCCACCGACCCGGTCGGGAGCACCAGCGCGCGCTCGAGATCGGACAACGCGGCGAACCGATGATCGTTGAGGCCCGGGACGAGCGCCACGCGCGCCGCGAGCTCGAGGGCCGTGCGCCGCGCGTCTTCGGGCACCGAACGCCCTGCCCGCACGAGCTGCTCGAGCGCCGCCTTGAATCCCACGATCGTCAACCGCGCGATCGACGCCGACCCTCGATCGCGCAGCGCGCTCCGCGGGAGATCCGGCCGCATCGCGCGGAGAAAGTCCACGAGCGTCCGCACGAAGGGCATGCTGTATCCGCCCTTGGATCGATCCGGCGGCGACGGCGCCCCATCCGACACGGCGATGATCAACGCCGCGTCGAGCGCGACGTCGATGTGCAACGGGCGCTGGGTCGTGGCGGGCTGCGCCTGGGGCCAGGCCGACGGCGGCCAGACGTCGTGCAGCATCAGGCGGAACCGCAGCGCTCGGGCGCGCGCGAGCGTGGCTCGACCGGCGACCTCGCGATCGGCGGCGCGATCCGGGTTCTCCTCGAGCGGTCCGATCGCGACGAGGTCGCGCAGCAGCGCATCGCGATCACCGTCCGCCGACGGCGGCTCGCTCGTGGCGCGCCAATGCGGCGGGATGTCGGTGTCGGGTCGCGGCGGCGCGGCGCTCGGCTCCCTGCTCGGTGCTGGCGACGGGCGCGCGTAGTCGATCGTGTGCGGCCCACGCGCCTCGACGTCGTCGGGCAGCGGCGGAGCGGGGCGCTCGCTCACGCGCTCCTCGACGGGAAACGGCAAGCCGAACGGCACCGTGCCCTCGGTGCTCTCGTCGGCGCTGGGCGCCGCCGGGATCGACGACGACGGCCTCAGATCCACCGGCGGTGCCACGTGCACGGGCGCTTCCTCGCTGGCCGGATAGCGGGATGGGTGATGGGGCGCCGGGCCCTGTCTCTTCGCGCGCGGGTCGTCGGGCACTGGTTCGACGATGGTTCCACGGCCCGAACCGTGGGGGAAGACTCACCCCGCGCGCAACGCTATGCGGGAGGGATGCCGCCGCTGCTCACCGCCAAGGTCCGACTCCGCATGTCGTCCCACGACGCCCACTATGCGGGCGAGCTCGTCGACGGCGCGCGCATGCTCGGGCTCTTCGGCGACCTCGCGACCGAGCTGCTCATCCGTCACGACGGCGACGAAGGTCTCTTCCGCGCGTACGAGTCGGTCGAGTTCCTCGCGCCCGTGTTCGCGGGCGATTACATCGAAGCGGTCGGCGAGCTGCTCGAGGTCGGCCGCACCTCGCGCAAGATGCGGTTCGAGGCACGCAAGGTGATCGGCAACGTCCGCGAAGGTAGCCTCGCGCCGTCGTCGGGCGAGGTCTACGCGCCGCCCATCGTCGTCGCGCGCGCCGTCGGAACGTGCGTGGTGCCGCTCGCGCTCCAACGCCCGAGACCGGCGCAGCTCCCTCCTTCCACGGACGGCGAGCACACGCTCGGCACTGGCGAGTCGCTCGGCGAGCTGATCATCACCGCGGCGATCGTCGGCGCCGAGGTCACGCGCGAGCAGAACCCGCACGTCCCGTTCACCCCGGACGAGATCGCGATCGAGGCCGCGAAGTGCCGCGAGGCGGGCGCTTCGGTGATCCACCTGCACGCCCGTCACGACGACGGCCGCGCCACGCAAGACAAGGATCGTTTCGCGCGCACGATCGAGGCGATCCGCGCCCGTACCGACGTCATCGTCCAGGTCTCGACCGGCGGCGCCGTCGGCATGTCGATCGACGAGCGCTGCCAGCCGCTGCTGCTTCGTCCTGCGCCCGACATGGCGACGCTCAACTGCGGCACGATCAACTTCGGCGACGACGTCTTCGTCAACACCCGAAAAGAGATCCGCGACGTCGCCGCGCGCATCCAGGAATCGGGCGCCATCGCAGAGTGCGAGGTGTACGAGGTCGGTCACCTCGACGAAGCGCTCGTCCTCCACAAAGAGAATCGCCTCTCCCCGCCCCTGCACGTGCAGTTCGTCCTCGGCATCGGCGGCGCGATGGCCGCACGGGAGAGCGCGGTGCGATACATGGCGGCCGAGCTGATGGCCTCCAACGTCGCGCACACGTGGGGCGTCGCTGCCGTCGGCCGCTTCCAACGGCCGATGACCGAGCTGGCGATCCGCATGGGTGGCCACGCGCGCGTCGGTCTCGAGGACAACATCTATCTCGACAAAGGGGTCCTCGCCGAAGGCAGCGCCCCGCTCGTCGCCCGCGCGCGCGCCTACGCCGATTCGATCGGCCGCGCGGTCGCCTCTCCGTCGCGGGCGCGCGAGCTCCTCGGCATCCGCTGAGCCACGCGCGGCCCCCATGCGACGACGCGACGCGCAAACGGGGGATCTCTTCGCGCCTCCCGCCGTGGTGGCGGAGCGCTGCGCCGAAGTGGCCGTGCCGGTGCCACTCGACAAGGCGTTCACGTATCTCGTCCCCGATGCCCTGCCGCACGACGTGGCGCCCGGTACGCGCGTGCTCGTTCCGTTCGCCGGCCGGCGCCTGATGGGGCTCGTGCTCGACGTCCGCGCGCGCACCGAGCAGGACGGCGCGAAGCTCAAGGCGATCCTCGGCGTCGTCGATCCGTCGCCCGTCTTGCCGACCGAGCTCCTCGGCTTCCTGCGCGAGGTCGCCCGCTATTACCTCGCGCCCATCGGCGAGGTGATGGCCCTCGCGCTGCCGGCCGTCGAGCGCAAGACCATCCGCCGCATGAGGGCCGAAGGCGTGCAGCCCGCGACGTCGAAGATCGCGCCGGAGCACGTCACGCGCTTCGTGCACCTCGTCGCCACGGCGCCCCTCATCGCGCCGAAGCGTCTCGGCCCGGCCGCGCGCGCGATCCTCGAGCACCTCGAGCGCCACGGCGAGACGCCGCTCCGCGCGCTGACCGAGCAGTGGCCGAGCGCGTCGGCCATCGTGCGCAAGCTCGCGGCGCAGCAGCTCGTCGAGCTCGAGGAGCGCACCATCGAGGCAAGCGCCTTCTCCGAAGCGCAGGAGCGCGACGCGGCACCCACGCTCAACGCCGAGCAACGGCTCGCGGCCGACGCGCTCGTGACCGCCGTCGAGGCCGCCGCCGATGACGAGAAACCGCCGCTCCCGTTCCTCCTCCATGGCGTGACCGGCTCCGGCAAGACCGAGGTGTATCTGCGCGCGATCGCCGCCACCCTCGCGCGGGGCCGCGGCGCGATGGTGCTCGTGCCCGAGATCGCGCTCACGCCGCAGCTCGTCGCTCGTTTTCGCGCCCGTTTCGGCGACGAGGTCGCGGTCGTTCACAGCGCGCTCGATCCCGGCGCGCGTCACGCGATGTGGCGCAAGCTGCACGAGGGACGGTTGCGCGTCGCCATCGGAGCGCGCAGCGCGCTGTTCGCGCCCGTGCCGCGGCTCGGCCTCATCGTCGTCGACGAAGAGCACGACGCGTCGTTCAAGCAGGAAGAGGGCGTTCGCTACCACGCGCGCGATTGCGCCATCCTGCGCGCGCACCGCGCCGCGGCGGTGTGCGTGGTCGGCAGCGCCACGCCGTCGCTCGAGGTCCTCGAGCTGTGTCGCAACGGAAAGATGACGCGTTTGCGCATGAAGCATCGCGCCACCCCGAACCCCTTGCCGTCGATCGAGGTGCTCGATCTCCGTCGCATCGGCGCGGGCCCCAGCGGCAGCAAGCTCCTCTCGCTCCCGCTGCATCGCGCGCTCGAGGCCACGCTCGCCGCGAAAGAACAGGCGATCCTCTTCCTCAATCGACGCGGCTTCGCGCCCGCCGTGATCTGCGAAGCGTGCGGCGAGCTGCAGCGCTGCCCGGACTGCGACGTCGCGCTCACCATGCACCGCAAGTCCGGGCTTCGCCCGCTCCGCGGCGGCGAGATCGTCAGCGTCGCGCCGGGCATGCGCTGTCATTACTGCGATCGCGTCGAGCAGCTCCCACCCGTCTGCCCCAAGTGCAAGAAGGGCCCGCTCTCGCTCGAAGGCATCGGCACCGAGCAGCTCGAGGACACGCTCGCGCGCGCGTTTCCCTCGGCGCGGGTGGCGCGGCTCGATCGCGACGTCGCGAGTGGGCACAAGGTCGAGGACGTCCTGCGTCGCGTCCGCGCGCGCGAGGTCGACATCCTCGTCGGCACGCAGATGGTCACCAAGGGGCACGACCTCCCGTTCGTGACGTTGGTCGGCGTGGTCAACGCCGACGCCGCGCTCTCCATGCCCGATTTCCGCGCGGCCGAGCGCACCTTCCAGTTGCTCGTGCAGGTCGCCGGCCGCGCCGGACGCGGTGATGCGCGTGGCACCGTCTACATCCAGACGCGCACGCCCGAGCACTGGGCCATCGCGTGCGCGGCGCACCACGACGTCGAAGGCTTCGTCGAGCGCGAGATGATGGATCGCGAAGAGCTCGGCTATCCGCCGTTCTCGCGGCTCGTGCTCGTCCGCGTCGACGCGCCCGAAGAGCAGCACGCCGTCGCCGCCGCGCAGCTCCTCGCCAACGCCGCGCTCGATCAGCCCGAGGCCAAAGACGGCCGGGTCGAGGTGCGCGGTCCCACGCCGGCGCCGGTGCCGCGCGTGCGCGGTCGCTTTCGCTGGCGCGTGCTCCTGCGGGGCGATCGCAAGGACGTGCGCGCCGTCGCGGTCGCGGTCAAAGCGGCCGCCGAGACGGCGCACCGCCACGACGTGCGCATCCTCGTCGACGTGGATCCGCTGTCGATGATGTGACGTGCGACATTCGAGCGTCAGATGCTCTTCGGATCCACGCAGCGCATCGGCGAGTAGGTGCCGTCGAACTTCGGCTTGCAGATCCAGCCGCCGCCGCAGTCGCTGTCCTTGCAGCACGTGTCGTCGCAGCGGCCGCCCGCGCACTTGTCGCCACGGCACTCGGCGTTGCCGCCGCAGATCTCGCCGCCGCGCTTGATGCCCTTCGTGCCCGACGAGCTGAACGGCGCGCAGATGTTGACCGGTTTGCTGCCGAAGATGCGCAGCTCGCAACGATCGCGCGTGTCGGGGCAATCGGTCGACGAGCAGCAATGCTGCGAGCAGAACCCGCCGCTCAGCCAGCCGCTCAGCGGGAAGCACACGCCGCTCTTGCAGTCGGAGTGATCGGCGCAGCCCGCGCCGTAGCTCGACGAGCCGGACGCATCGCGGCAGATGAAGACCTGGTCGCCCGTCTGGATGGCGCACGTGCCGCCCGAGCCGCACGTGAGGCTGCCGCAGCAACCGTCGATGCACTTGTTGCTGGTGCAAACGCCGCTACGGCACTCCGGCCCGGTGTTGCACGTCGAGCGCGCGGTCTTCGTGCCGACGGTCAGCTCCTTCACGCACACGGACGCCGCGTTGCCCGTCGACTTGCACGTGAGGCCGTCCGGGCATTCGTCCGAGATGCAGCAGGTCTTGCTGCAGATCGAGCCGCGCGTGAACGAGTCGATGCAGTGCAGATCCTTGGGGCAGACGGCGTCGGTCTCGCACTGATCGCCGGCGCCGACGATGCGCACGCACGTACGAGACTTCACGTCGCACGTGAAGCCGGGCTTGCACACGCCGCCGCTGCTCACGCAGTCGGGATCGGTGCACTTGCCGGTCGTGGTGTCGCAGCCGCCCGTCGTGCAACCGTGGAGCCGGCAATCGCCGACGGGGACGCAGATCGGATCGGGCTTTCCTTCGCCGTCCTTGTGCGTCGTCCAACACTCCTTGCCGGCGTCCGTGCAGTCGGTGGGCTCCTCGTCCGCCTTGCCGTCGCAGTTGTCGTCGGCGCCGTTGCAGAGCTCGGGCGCGCCGGGATGGATGTTGCCGTCGTTGTCGTTGCAGTCGGCCGTGTTGGGGACGGGCTTGCCGTCCTCGCCGAACGCGCCGCACACCTTGAAGGTGTCCTCGTCGGCGTCGAAGCCCTCGTCGATCACGCCGTCGCAGGTGTCGTCGGAGCCGTTGCAGATCTCGCCCTTCACGTCGGGCATGCAACCCGGCGGCGGACGGCACACGCCGCCGCTGCACACGAGATCCGGGAGTCCGGGACAGGGCTCGCCATCGGGCAGGTCGCAGCGGACGCTGTCGCCCGGATCGGCCTTGAGCGCCACCTGACATCCGCCCGACGAGATGGCCGCCACCACGAGCGCGGACGCGGCGAGCGCGACCAACCACCCACGAACGCGGGGCATCGCCATCAGAACGCGAGCTCCCAGTTCATCGTCGCGCCGCCGAGCATGAGCGGCTTCATCGTCAACCGCGCGCTCACCGGCGGCGGCGGCTTGGTATCGCTCGGATCGTCCGACTTGGGGAACTCCGACGTGAAGTACAGCGCGACGGCCGCGCCGCCGGCGGCGATCGCCACGACGCCGAAGACGTCGGCGAGGATCGCTTCGCGCTTGCTGCGATCGATCAGCCCGTTGCGATCCTCGACGGTCCCGCCCGAGCCGACGACGAAGTCCCGCGCCTTCTTGTCGTCGCTCAGCGCCATGGCGCCGAAGATCACGGTCGCGACGAGCGAGATCCCGGCGCCGACCGCCAGCGAGGTCGAGAGCGGCGTGAAGCGATGCTCGGTTCGCTTGGCCTCGCGCGCCTTGAGCTCGGCTTTCGCCCCCTCGAGCCGCTTGATCACGCCCTCGATCTTCTTCTTCTCCTCGGGATCGACGTCGTTGCCGAGCACCGCGAGATAGCGGCGATAGGCGTCGATGGCCTCGTCGGCGTCGCCGAGCTTCTCGTGGACGAGCCCGAGGTTGTAGAGGAGCTCGGCGCCCTTCGGATCGAGCTTCAACGCGGCCTCGAGCTGCGCGATCGCCTCGCGATAGCGACCGAGCTGATAGAGCTCCTTCGCGCGCTTGTAGTGGACCTCGGCCTCGAGCTGCGCCTTCGTCTTCTTCGGCGCGGCGTCGTCCTCTTCGGCGGCGGCTTCGCCCTCGGCGCCCTCGGCGTGCACGCGCGGCGCGACGGCTGCGGTGAGCAGCGTCACGGAGAGCGCCCACGCGCAGAATCGCATGCGGCACAGGCTACCAGACGGCGAAGCCCTTGAAACGCCTTGCCCGCACGGACGAAATCGCGTGGTGGAAAGTACCGTCCCCACGGCGCCTTCGCAGCACGCCGAGCGCGAGGACCAGCAACGCACCGAACGGAGCCGACGACGAGTCGGGTGCGCCGCCCACGACGCGGCAGCCGCAGTCCGTGTCCTCTCCAGGCGCGATCGGAGCAGAAATTTCCGCGTCGTTCGCGTCCATGGGAGCGCCATCATCGGGTCGGATCTTGCTGTCGGCGGCCGAATCCGTCACATCGACGTGACCGTCGTCGCTCGCGGTGTCCACGACGTCGGCACCTGCGTCGACGGTCGCATCGACCGGCAGGACGATCCCGGCGTCGGTGCTCCCGTCGCCCGCGTCGAAGCCGACCCCCGCGTCCCCCACCGGGCCGGCGACGAATCGATCGAGCACGTTCGTCGTGATCGTGACGACGCGATCGTCGTGCGGCGTCGAACCCGAGCCGAGGGCCGGCAAACCGAACGACCACTGGATCGTCCCAGCGGCGAACACACGCGCACCGGACGGCGCTTCGTAGTAACTCGCGCCGTGCGACGCGGTCGCGCCCGTCGGTGATTGGGCGAGCACGACCTGCCCCGACGGCCGGACGTCGTCCCACGTCGCGTCACCCACGCGCGGGTTGTCCCATTCGTAGCCGACGAGCTTTCGCAGGACGTCGCCGTCGTGGAGCCCCGTGCCTCCATAGATCCAATGGCTCGCGTTCGCGACGACCCAATCGAACCCTGCGGTCGCCGTCGAGCCGGCCGACAGCACACCGGTCAACGTCATCCCCGGTCGCCGCGCCTCGATGCCGCTCGTCGCGTCCTTCTTCAAGCTCGCCCACGCGCCGGTGACGCGCGCGAGGTAGTACTTCGCGGCGACGAGGTCCCCGTCCGTCACCGCGCGCTGCCCCGCGAGGTAGTACGGGTCCCCGGGCCAGGCGCCCTTGGCCGGCTCGGGATACGCGCGCTCCTTGTAGGCCGACATCACGCCGCGCGGGTCGCCGTTCTTCGAGGGCTCGAATCGGATCTGCCACGCCGCCGTATCGCCGGTGAAGAACGCGAGGGACACACCCGCGTCGCGCGCCGCCGTCAGGTGATCGAACACGCCGTACGACCAGTACTCGTCGTGCCCGCCCACGACGACCGCGCGACGACCGGTCAACGCGGGCCCGTCGTCGACGTCCGCCGACGTCGCGTACGCCACGTCGTAGCCGCGCTGCTCCACGAGCTGCAGCAACGGGTACTCCCACGTGAGCAGATCGCCCGCGCCGTAGCCGACGGCGTAAGGGCGATCGAAGGACACCTTCACCGCCCACGCCTCGTCCGACTGCTGCACGACCGGACCGTTCGAGTTCCAGTCGTAGAGCGACTTGCCGACGCTCGCGATCGTGCCGCCCTTCGGCCACGAGTTGTAGGCCTGGTGCGTCGCCGTCGCGATCACGAACAACAGCGGCGCGCGCGTCGGCTCGCCGTCGTCGCGCACGACGAAGTACGTCTGCGACTCGAGCCCGTCGGCACCGGTCACGCGCGCGAGGTACACGCCCGGCACGAAGCGCGCGTCGATCGTCAGCGAGACGCTGTCGCGCCAGCCGCACTCCGCGAGCCCGAAGATCGGATCGGGAACGGGCACGGCCTGCGCCTCGCCGGCCGTCGAAGCGACGTCGACGACGAGCCGCGCGCCCGCGCCGCCATACCACCCTAGGCGATACACGCGCGTGCGGAACGTCGGTTCGATCGTCGAGACGCGCAGCCCGAGCGTATCTCCGCGCTTCACCGAGAAGCGCGACGGATACACGTCGATCGATTTCATCGTGCCGACGTCGCCGGCGTCGATGCGCCAGTCCGACGTGCCGGGCTTCGCGTTCTCGGTGGCGATCGGGTTGTCGGCGCGCGCCGGCGACGCGATGCCGACGGCCACGGCCACGGCGAGCAGACACGATCCAGCGCGACGCATCGTCTGATTCGACGGCCGCGCCGCCGGCCCGTTGCTTGCGTCAGTTTGTCGCGGCGCCAGTCACGGCACGAGCTCCGATTGTCTCGAGCTCGCCCCCGCTTTCCAGCACAGTGGGATCCGAAGCTTGGAATTCACGTGACTTGAAGTCGC
>JADMIO011227133.1_pt1 | contig 69633 bp, 74 predicted proteins | sample 8958161 | NCBI WGS metagenome assembly JADMIO01 (sample SAMN16585339, study PRJNA669376) | soil metagenome | isolation source: Crop rotation soil | place: USA: Cullars Rotation, Alabama | collected 2011 | reverse complement strand
CGCGACAACTTGTCCACGTGGAATTCTAAGCTTAGGATCCCAATGTGCTGGAAAGGGCAACGGGGCCCGCCTCCGCGTTCAATCCGGCCGACGCCGAAGCGGACTGCACATAAGCGAGAATAGCGGCCACCTGTGTCCGCATCTCTGCCACAGAGTCAGCGATGTGCCGAGAGCGGGGACTGTAAAGTTCGTGCGCCATCTCCAAGGACCGCTGGAAGCACCCCAGGAGTGCGGCCACGACCGGATCAGAACGTCCGGCCTCGCTCTCAAGTAGAGGTCTCGGGAAAACGGCGACGGTGCTGTCTTCCAAGGCGACCACCGTCGACTGGTACGGCGCACCGTCGGCTGAAGCCAAATCGCCCAGCATTTCCCCACGGATTGCCTTGGCAAGGACACGGCGAACACCCTCTTCGTCGCGGTACAGCGCGAGCGTTCCGCTCGTCACTACATGTGCGGCTTCGGCGGGGTCGCCTGCGTGAAATAGGACGCCCCCTTTCGGGATGGCGCGTAGAGAGAGTGCCGGGATATCCAAGGGCATATCTGCGGCCTCACGCCCGAACGGGAGCACGTGGTCCGCCGGCCCCCGTGCCCGGCTGCGATAGGTCGACGCCGCGCGCGCGGCAGCCGTGTTGTGCTCAGCGGCGGAGAGGCCAGGACGCAGGACGGGGACCAGCCCTTCGGCCAGGATTGTCGCCAGCGACGGTAGATCGGCGGTCGAACTGCGGGACGCCATCGTTCGGCAAACCAAGGCGACCTCGGGCTCGCCCAGATCGGCCGCCAGCCCAGCAGCGTCCGCCAGGATCGGCACGATCTGCGTCGCGGTGTGGTCTGTGTCGCCCTCTACGATCAGCCGGCAAAGCATCGCAAGGCGAAAGCCGTGGGCCGCGAGTCGGCAGCGCTTGAGCTCGATGACGAGAGCATGACGGTCCGCGTCCGAGGGGTTCCGTCCGGACAGCTGATCGCCGAGAGCGTTCGGTACCGCGACCCGCGCCAGCGATCCGGGGCGCTCCCTGGCGCGCCGGTCGGGGCCGACGAAGTCGCTAACCGCCACGAAAGGCGTACGAGATCCACGCCGTCTCAACCGCGCCATCAGCTGGGCGTCTTTCAAGGGTCGCGTGACTACCTCGTCGCTACCCGCAGCGAGGGCGGCGACAAGTTCTGCGCCGCGTTCCGCCGTGACCACCGCGATGACAGTGGCGAATGGATTGGCACCGACCCGACCATGACGGACATCGCGCACAAATTCGAACGCGCCCGGAAGGTCGGCACCAACGATCAAGAGATCTATCGGAGCCTCGACCAACGCATGCCGTAGGGTTGTGATATCGCCGTAGGCGTAAGCGTCGGTGAGTCCGACACTGCGCAGCACTTCGACCAAAAGCGCGCGGTTCGCGGAGTCAGCCTCCGCCAGCGCCGCCAAGATCGACTGCGGGTTCCCTTCCGCCATATCCCCAGCCCCTTCGGGGCGACATTGGCTCGTAGATGCATTTCTTTTTCAAGCAGTTCTTGACGGGCGTCGCCGGAGGTTGTGTCCTTCCGCCACTCTCACCACGTAAGGAAGATATGCGCATGGACCGCCCGACACTGACGCGTCGCGTCATGCTGACCGGCGCACTCGCCGGCGTCGCCGCGCCCGCCTATGCGCAGAAACCGAAGGCCCGCGGGAAGCGCGTCGCCGGCACCGGCGAATGGAATGTTTACGAACGCTTCTTCCGCCCCGGCCCATTCCCGGTGAAGGTCGCCAATCCACTGTCATTCAAGGTGCCGGAGCAGAAGAAGGACCTCCTCGTGCGGGTCACCTACCCGGATCCTTCTGCGCCCTCCGACGGGCGTCATTTTCCCGTCATCCTGTTTTCCCATGGCGCGCTGTCGTCCAAGGATCGCTACGTTCCGATTGCCGATCACTGGGCCTCGCACGGCTACGTGACCATCCAACCGACACATCTGGATTCCGACAGCCTGAACTACAAGCTGGGCTCGATCGATTCCACGGCGCTGCTCTTCAGCCGCATGCACGACATGAAGTTCCTGCTGGATCACTTGGATGAAGTCGCGGCGCAGACGCCGGCACTATCCAACCGTCTCGCGAAGGATCAGATCGTAGCGGCCGGGCACTCCTTCGGCGGCGAAATCGCGCTTGGCCTGGCGGGGCTCGGCCTCAAGCGCAAGAACGGCGAACTCGCGAATTTGGGCGATCCGCGGGTAAAGGTGGTCGTGACTTACAATGGTGTCGGCCCCCTGCCCAACACGGCGGACGATTGGTCTACGGTGACGGTGCCGCTGTTCGCGTCCACCGGCACCAACGATCCCAGCAACACAGGCAGCGGCGAGTTGCGCCCGTGGAGATGGCGTATGGGCGGCTACGATCTCACCGCGGGAAAGGAACGCTATGGGGTTTCGATTGCCGGTGCGGACCATTTCTATGGCGGATTGATCTGCTGGGAAAACACGGGCGGCAAACCGGACCCGGACGGTCTTGCCGTAACGAACGCGATGAGCACGGCTTTCCTGGCGACGTATCTCAATAACGATGCCGCGGCACGCAGCCTGCTCAAGAACGCAGATTTGCCTGGCCTGAGCAATCAGCGCGGCTTCCTCGAAGCAACGGTCTAACGATGGCGCAAAGTCCCTGGCACCACGAACGCAGCGACAGCGTCGCTGACGATATCGACTTCGAAATCAAGGGACAGGAACTGCAGTTCGTGGAGATCGAACTGGATCCCGGCGAAAGCGCGGTCGCGGAAGCCGGCGCCATGGTTTGGAAAGACGCCAGCATCGGCATGACCACGGTCTTCGGCGACGGCAGCGGCGGGCCCGGCGGTGGTTTCATGGGCAAGCTGCTCGGTGCCGGCAAGCGCCTGCTGACCGGGGAGAGCCTGTTCACGACCGTCTTCACGCATCAAGGCCAGGGCAAGGCGCGCGTGGCGTTCGCGTCGCCGACGCCGGGCGCGATTCTGCCGCTGCGGCTCGCCGACTATGGCGGCACGCTGATCTGCCAAAAGGACTCGTTTCTCGCCGCCGCGAAAGGCGTGTCGATCGGGATCTTTTTCCAGCAGCGGATCATGACCGGACTGTTCGGCGGTGAAGGCTTCATCATGCAGAAGCTGGACGGCGACGGCTGGGTGTTTGTGCAGATGGGCGGCACGGTGGTCGAACGCGAATTGCGCGCCGGTGAGGAACTGCACGTGGATACGGGCTGTCTCGCGGCATTCACGCCGAGTGTGAGTTTCGATCTCGTCACCGTCGGCGGCATCAAGAGCATGATCTTCGCCGGGGAAGGCGTATTCTTTGCGCGATTGCGTGGGCCCGGAAAAGTGTGGGTCCAGTCCCTGCCCTTCTCACGGTTGGCTGGCCGCATGCTGGCCGCCGCCGGGGGATTTGGCGGACAGAACCGAGGCCAAAGCTCCATCCTCGGCGGTATCGGCGACATCATTGGCGGCAACGACTAGAGAGAGGTTTCGCGATGCTCACCCGGCGCAACGTCTTCGGTGCAACCGGTGCCGCGCTGGCGAGCGCCGCGCTTCCGGCCTGGGCGGCGGATAAGCCGCTGCCGGATAAGGTGCTGCTCTATGCCCGCGCCCGTGGCGCCGCGCCCGGCACGCGCGGCATGACCTGGTACACCGGCACATTCTGGGGCAAGCGCAGCCTCGATGCCGCGGTGGCGCTGTTCAAGGTGAACGGCTTCAGCTTCAACAAGATCGAGATCCAACCCGACGGCAGCCTGGTGCAGAACATGGTCGAAGTGGGGTTCTGGTGCGATCCCAAGACCGATCAGCCGCTCGATAGCTGGGTCAACCCGATGAACGGCCTGCCCTGCACGCCGAAGCACTACAAGACGCCACAGACCGTACGCTTCGATGCAAGCGGTCGCGCGCAGCGTCCTGCCAAGGCGCCAGAAGGTATGATTTACGATGCATGGATCACGGACCCGGTCGCGTCGGGCGACGTGGTGTGGATCGGCGAGACAATCGTCACCAAGAGCGTCACCGCGCCGGGCACCAGCAGCGATCCCTTGGAGAACCGGGTGCCGATCAGCACCCAGACGTCGCTGGTGAACTACACCTTGCGTCGCAAGGACCTCGAGACGCCGTCGTCGACGTTCGTGCCGGGTACGATGAACTTCCAAAGCCTCAGCACATGGTATCCATGGATGCGCATGGGCCAGGAACTTGGTCAGACCATGTTCCAGCTGACGGGGCGTAAAGTGCGGAGCTTGGAGGAAGTGCCGCCGGGGCTCATTCGTACGATCGACGAACGTCACCCCGGCTGGCTGAAAGACCCTGGGGTCTAGAACTCCTCGAGCAAACGCCCGAGGCCATAGACCTTGTCGTTGATGCCGTTGGCGCGCAGGGCGTGCCAATAGGTTGCGGTGTTGATGGCGATCACCGGCTTGCCGAGGTACATCTCGGCCGCGGCGGCGAGTTTGACCATGCTGCAGTTCGTGCCGACCTGGACGATGGCGTCCACATCCGGACCATCGAGCTTCGCGATGGTTTCGCGCAGCGTCTCGGTGGTGATCTCCGCGATGCCTGTCCAGCACGGCGCCTGCAACGGGATATCGCGTACGACGGTAAAACCTTCTTCCGTGAAGTAGTTGCGCACCTGCTCGTTCGCGACCGGGAAGTACGGCGACAGGAACGACAGACGCTTCGCCCCGTAGGCCTTCAGCGCCGCGGTGCAGGAAAACGCGCCGGTGCTAACCTTCAGGCCGCCCGAGGCTTCTTCAATCTTCTTCGAGAACTCGTGCGCACCCTTCACGCCGCCGTAGAAGGTGATGGCCGACATGCCCATGACCATGTAGTCGGGCTCGCAGGTGACAACGGACTTCACGGCATCGATCACGTTCTGCGCGATGGTCAGCGTGGCGTTGTAGAACGTCTCGTTGCTGACGGCGCGGCTGTTGGGCGTGAAGATACGGCTGTAGTGATTGGTCACCCCCGGTGGCCGCATCATCTCCATGTCCGGTTGGACGATGGTGTTGGTGGACGGGCCGATAACCGCGAATTTCTTGCGCCAGCCCTGGACGTCTTTATTCATGGTTCACTCCGGGAGTTAAGGTCCCCACGGAATGGAGCGGAACGCGCTGCCGGTCAAGTGTTAGACGAATTTCTGCCCATCACCCGACCCGCTGAGTGGGGCCAGGGGATGATTCATGCCCTGCCGCCGCCTGTAGCACAGGGCTTTTCCGCTGCAATCCTGCGAGGAATCGCTGCGGGTTCGGCTGGGAATGCTCAAGCGCGGCTAAGAACGAGTCGCGCCAACGATCGATCCCTTCCCGGACGACGTTCCGATGCAGCGCTTGCCAGCGATCCTTCCGCTCCTCCAAGGACATCCCTAACGCCCGGTCCAGCGCCTCAACCATGCTGTCCTCGTCATAGGGATTGACCAGCAGCGCTTCTTTCAGCTGCGTTGCGGCACCGGCAAAGCGCGAAAGAATCAGCACGCCCGGATCAGCCGGATTTTGCGCGGCGACGTATTCCTTCGCGACCAAGTTCATGCCATCGCGCAACGGCGTGACGAGGGCTGCCGAGGCGGTGCGATAGAGCCCGGCTAAGGTGCCGTGACCATATGTCTGATTGACATAGCGCAACGGGACCCAATCGTAGTCCGCGAACTTGCCGTTGATTTCGCCTGCCTGCCGCTCCAGGCGCTTTCGCAGGGCTTGGTACTCCGCGACCTCGCCGCGTGACGGCGACGCGATCTGTAGGAACGAGACCTGCTGGCGGTGTTCGGGATGCTGTTCGAACAGCCGACGATAAGCATCGAAACGGCGATCGATCCCCTTGGAATAATCGAGGCGGTCAACGCCGATGATGAGTTTGCGGCCGTTCAAGCTGTTGATGAGGCGCGCGCCATGACGTCGCGCTTCGGCGGCACTTGCTTGCCGCTCCATCGCCTCGGCATCGATGCCGATGGGAAATACGCTCGCCTGCGTGGTACGGCCATCAAGCGTCACGCGTGCGCCGTCCTCGACCGTGCCTCCAGCCTCGTGCACAACGTAAGTCAGGAACGTACGCAAGTCTTGCGGCGTCTGAAAGCCGATGACGTCGTAGGCGAACAGCGCGCGCACCAAATCGCGGTGCTGAGGCAATGTGACGAATATCTCGGCAGACGGCCACGGAATGTGGTGGAAATAGCCGATACGTTGCTTGATCCCGCGCCGGCGAAGTTCCTCGCCGCAGGGGATCAGGTGATAGTCGTGCACCCAGATGCGGTCATCGTCCTTCAGAAGCGGTACGACGCCTTCGGCGAACAGCCGGTTGACCCGCGAATATCCAAGACTGTGATTGCGGGCGTAGTCGACGAGATTTGTTCGGAAGTGACACAGAGGCCAAAGCACGCCATTGGCATAACCGGCGTAGTATTCGGCGTGGTCCGTGCGACTAAGGTCCATCGTGGCGAGCGTGAAGTCCGGCAAATCCGCCACTTCGACTTCGGCGTTCGCGCTTTCGGTAACCTTGCCGCTCCAACCGAACCACAGCCCTTTCTTGATGCGCAGCGCCGACGAGAGGGCGGCCGCCAACCCACCGGCCGCGGCGCGCTGGCGCGGCGCGGGAACGCGATTCGAAATAACAACCAAACGACTCATTAAATAACTGCCTTTGTATATGAAGCGGCACGGCGTGGTCGGAGATGATCTGGACCGGCGTCTTCCTTGTCGGCCTGTTGGCAAAAACTGCGAAGCCAACTGTGGAGTTCGTCGACGGACGCCAATCGGGTGGTGGCTGCCGTGGGTGTGCGCGTGCCGACGATGACGCTGTAGCCGTTGGTCTTGGCCACTGCGGCGAACGCCTCCTCGTCGATATGATCGTCGCCGACGAAGACCGGTCTGCGGCCGGCGAACGGCGGCTCGTTCATGAAAGCCATGACCGCGGCGGCCTTGCCGATCCCGGACGGCTTCAGTTCAGCCACCATCTTTCCGTCCAGCCGTTCCAAACGCCCAACGGAATCACGGGCGCACGCTTCAACAATCTCGCGACACGCAGCCGACTGGGCCGGTGCCAACCGATAGTGCAAAGCCAAGCTCACGCCCTTGTCTTCCACAAGCACACCGGGCCGCGAAGCGGCGAACCGCGTAAGGATGTCCCTGGCACGATCCAAAAGGGCGGGATCAACCGGCGCACGGTAGGTCTGTCGGGCTGCCGAGCGTCGTTCCGCTCCGCCGATGCCCCCCACTGCGGTCACCGCATCTTCCAAGAAGCGGTCGATCGTGGCGATTGGACGACCACTCACGATCGCCAATGCACCGTTGAGGTGCCATGCCACGCACTGCAAGAGTTCGCCCAAGTCAGCGGAAACACGGACGGCGTCCGGCGTCGGTGCGATTTCGGCAAGCGTGCCGTCGAAATCAAGAAACAAGGCGACGTCGGAGGACAGCGGCGGCGGCGACACGCGCATCAAGCTACGCCTTTCGACGAAACAATCTGAATTTAGGACACGTAAGGCCGTGCGCCGGCGGTCTCGCAGCGGCTCGCACCGGTATAACGACGAACATCGCGGAGAGTTCCGCAACGGTTTCGGGTGGTACCATCGTGTGCCTACCCGTGACTAAAAAGTAAGAACGCAAGGGCTACTGGGCAAGATCGTGCGTTCTTATATTTGCAACGCGAGCCTGGAAGACCCGTCTGGTCGATCGCCCGTCAGCAACCCGACCCGATAGGGATCCCCTTAATTCCAAGTTCGCGCCAGGAGCGCACAGCTCCCGAGATTGGCGGCCCCGCCTTTCCCCCCATGGCGGGGCCGCCGACATTTCGAAGAGACCGGGACCACCAGCCCGTCTGCCTGCCCTCAGCAGTTGCAAGACACCTCACCACCATTCGTCGTGCGAGAAAGCGCAGCCTTCTACAGGCTTTAGTGCCCTATTGCGGGAACTGCCGGAGCGAACTCGCGTTGCGAGTCTGCGGAACGCCGAGGAATTACGCGGCGATGCAAAGAGATAAGGCACCTTCCTGGCGCTCTCCGCCACGTCCGGGACATGAGGCATATAGAGATGTCGCTCTTAGGACGTGTGATCCGCGAAGTCGAACCCGAGATCTCCGCGGGAACCGTTAGCCTCACCCCGGAGCCATGCGCGGACATCGGACAGCTGTTGCGCAGTGCTCTCAAACCCGGCGATGTCTTCATCGATATCGGGGCCAAAAATGGCGTGGCGACGACCCTTGTTGCCGCAGCCGCCGTCGGTCCCGAAGGACGGGTCCTGGCCCTGGAACCGGAAACGCGCCGGTTCGCGCGGCTGCTTCAGAACGTCTCGCTCAATCATGCCGCAAACACCGCCTGTATCCCGGTCGCGGCGTCGGACGAAACCATCTACGCAACGCTGTTCCGAGAAATCCCCAGCGGCCAGGTGCCGCGTCCGGGCAAGAGTATCCGCGTGCAGCGCGTCGACGACCTCTGCACCAAGCTGGGATTCAAACGCGTCGCCGTGGTCAAGGTGGACGCACCCGGGGCAGAACTCTTGGTTCTGCGCGGCATGGAGAAGCTGCTACGGAAAGACGAGGCGCCGGAGATCATTTGCCAAGTGTCGAAGTGGCCGGCGCGTGTGCTCAACACGTGGCGCGACGGTCTGCTCGGGTTCATGGCCGACATGGGCTATGAAGCCCGCCCGGTCGGAACGACGATCATCGAGCAAGCGGCGGGCATGCCGGCATACGCACGCTTCATCGTGCGGTTTATCAAGATCCAAGCGCCCATTGACGACAACGAGACCGAGACCGCCTTGGCGAGGGAGTGATGGTCGCGCGTGGGGTGAGTCCCCTTATGCCGACGCCGGCCAACGGCGCCTGGTCGCTTCAGCGTGCGTTGCAGATTCTCATCGTCGATGACGATGCACTGGTGCGTGAAACGCTCTCACATATCGTGACGGCACTGGGCGCCGGTGAAGTCGTGCAGGCCGCCGGAGGGCTGGAGGCCATCACGTTGGTGACGCGCGAGCCCGACCGCTTCGACCTCGTGTTCTGCGATCTTCAGATGCCGGGCGCCGACGGGCTCGACGTTCTGCGCGCCTGCGCGGCCGTTGGCATGCACGGCAACGTGGTGCTGATGAGCGGCTCCGGCGAGGAGAATCTGCGCAAGGCGGAAGCCGCCGCAGATGGCGGCCGCGCCGCTCTAGCTTGCACGATGGCGAAGCCATTCGCCGTTGGGGAAATCAAATCACTGCTCGCCAGGTTCGCACGCGGCGGTTGATAGCCGATGCCGGTCGGCATCGCACTACACACCAACGAGTCGGACACAGAACGAAATTCTACGTCCTTGCGTTGTCAAGATAGATCAATGAGGACGTCATGAACCGCTATCGCACCGTGCGCAGTTTCCGCAAACCCTCCTCTCTCGCTGGTGAGGACATTCTGACGCGCGAGGCGCCCACCGATCTCGTTTCGTCGCTGTTCATTCAGCCCGAGACGGAACAGCGCAAGCCAGGACCAAAGCCCGCCGACGCTACCGATGTTTGTCCGTACCTGTTCGAGCGCTGCAAGGAATGGCAGCGGCAATTCATGGACGGCGCTGGCCTGACGTGCTTGTTCGACGTCGACAGCGGTCTCCTTAACGAAAAGGTTTGCGAGACGCTGGCCGGTCTCGTCCACAATCGGATCCGCAACCTTGCCGCCATTAGCGAAGGGCCCGGCGGGACGATCACGCTCACCTTGCGGCATCGCGGTACGTTGTGGGCCTTGGCGATCGCCGATCAATTTGTCCGTCATCGCGGACCGCGTCTGGATCGACAGGAACTTGAGACGATGCGCGGTTTGGCGGCGAAGATCGAGGGCGCTTATGTGATCCAGGCGATCGATGACGGTTCGCTGATCGCGATCCTGTTCTCCGAAACCCCGGGCGTCCTTTCGCCGGCCGCTCTGGCGGAGAACCGCGCGCAGTTCCGCCAGTAGTTCAAGCCGCGAAAGCGTCGTAGTCGTAGAGCTTTTGCGACCGCAGGGCCCGGTCTTCGTCGAAGTCCGCGCCGCTCTTGTTCTCGTGATAGAGCTTCTGATTATTGCGCGACTGCTGCTGCACCCAAGCCGTGCGCGGAAGCCGCTCGTGTTGGTATGCCTTCAAGGCCGAGGCCAAGTCGGCGTGACGTCCGAGGAGGACGGTCAGTGCAGCCGCGTCTTCCATGGATGTCGCCGCCCCTTGCGCCATGAAGGGCAGCATCGGGTGCGCAGCGTCGCCCAGCAGAACGACATTGCCCTTGATCCAAGTGGGCAATGGGGCGCGATCGAACAGGCCCCATTTGAAGCAGGCATCCGCAGGCGTGTTGCGCAAGATGTCGACCACGTCGGGATGCCACCCCTCGAATTCCTTCAGCATGTCGGCGACGTCCGCCCGTACGTTCCAACCTTCGTCCTGCCACGCTTCCTGCTCCGCCAGGGCCACGTAGTTCATCACAGTGCCGCCGCGCACGCCGTAGCGCACGATATGACGCTTTGGGCCGACCCAGATGATGGCTTCGCTCTGGCGAATTTCCGGGCGGAGCAGTTCCATCGGTACAAGACCGCGCCAAGCGACATTACCGGTGAAGCGTGTCTGCACATCGCCAGCCACCAGGTTTCGGACACGCGATTTGATGCCATCAGCACCGATCATGAGATCGCAGTCGTAGGTCTCGGCGCCGGTGAATGGGCGCGATAAGACGATCGCATTCGGATCATCCGCCAACACAGCGTTCGCGAGAACCGCATGAAGATCTGCGCGATGGATGTGGTAGTACGGCGCGCCATGTCGCCGCTCCAGGGTGTCGCCGATGGTCACGTTGGAGAGTTCGCGCGCCGTGAAAGCGTCACGCACGGCGGTGTAGGCCGGCACGATACCGTGACTGTGGACTGCATCGCCCAAGCCAAGCCTGATGAGAATACGTGTTGCGTTGGGCGTCAGCATTACGCCCGCCCCGATCTCGCCCAGGCTCGGTGCCTGCTCGTGGACCTTCACGCGATGACCGGCGCGCCGCAGTGCAAGCGCCGCCGTCAGGCCGCCAAGTCCAGCACCGATGATGATGATGTTGAGATTGCGCATCCCTGCCCCGCGTTGTCGCCGAGACTATAGCGGCGCTATTGAACACGGGTGGCACTGCCGGGTGGAATGCTCACAACATGGTCTTTGCAGGAATATGGAGGGACGCGCGCGTACGCGCCCCTCCACTGCGCGTCAGGGTTTGATCTGACCCCGGATTTCGCCGGCCTTGTTCGCCGCGGTGTGCACATTGATGTAAGTCTCGCCCGCCATCAGCGCTTTGGCTTGGTCGTCGGTTAGGGTGGCGGAACCTTCGAGTGTGGTCTTCGCCGCGTCCGTCGGGATCGTCACCATCGGGGGTGCGGTCTTGCCGGGTTCTGCCGGACCATGAATATGCGCAGCGACGGCCGGGCCGCTGAGATCTTTCCACGTCACTTTCCACGTGATTTTCTTGGTCGCAGTGTCGTAAGTGAGATCAGCGGTCCCTGTCGCCTTCGTGTCGTTCGGCGGCACTTCGGATTTCGCATCCATCTTCACGCTCATCTTCTTCGTCTCGGCCAGGGCCGGCGCTGACGCCAAACTTGTGCCGATAAGAGCAATCGCCAGCATCGAGATCATCCGCATGAGTCGATCCTTTATCTAAAGGTCGGCGCTTGGGGGGACAGGTGCGCGCCGCCGCGCCAATCATAGCCCTGTGATGTGACGGGCCATAGAGCCTGCCCGTGAATTGGTCATCGCCCTTTTGCACATTGCGTGCCGCGACCTGTGCACCCTAGCCTTTGCAGCGTAAGGGGAGTGCCACTATGACATCGCAATTCATTTCCGACCTCACGATCTCTCGCCGTAGCGCGCTGGGCAGCCTAGCGGCGGTGATGACCGCGGGTGCCGCTGAAGCGGCCGCGCCGCGCAAGGGTAAAGGAACGCTGGATTTCAACGATCCGCGCGACAACCTCTACGCCTTCGGCAAGATCACGTCGGGGTACGGCAAGCCGATCATCGGTGGTTATCACGGCATCATGTACGCGCGCATTGGTAACCAGCGTCTGATCCCCTTGTTCGGCTATGCCGGAACGGGCTGCAGCATGGTCGAGTTCGATGCGGAGGCCGGGGTGCTGCGCCGCAAGTCTCGCGAGACGGCCTACTTCACCGATCTGCGCACACACGAACCGCTGGAAACGTGGAAGAACCCCTTCACCGAAGAAACTGTCGAGGTTTATCACTTCTATAATCCGGGTCTGGTCGGCTCGATCGGCCTTGAGATGCCGCGCATCGTGCTGGGCGGCGACAAAGATGTGCCAACACTGGTGAATGAAGGCACCGCCTTCCCCGAAGAGAACGGCAAGACGATGTTCAAAATGCCGTTCCGTCAGGTCGGCGATGACGACATCCTGCTCGCCTGGGATTACACCCACGACTACACCAACCCGGTCGATCCGAAGGGTTGGCCCAAGGCCTCCGTGGGGCCGCGCATCACCCCGTCGGAACACTTCACCTATTACGTCTCGAAGAAGGACCTGGAGAATCGCGATCTGCCCACCGTGCGCGCCCGCGCCGGTTTCGCGCGGCAATCGAATTGGTGGCCGTGGATGAAGATGGGCGGGTCAAAGTACCAGGACGGCATCCTGTTCGCGCGGATGTTCAGCCACAAGGGATTGCCGGGCACACAGGACGTACACCCGAAAGTCCTGGCTTACATTGAGAAGCACGCACCGGAATATCTCGAACCGCCGAAGGACTTCACGCCCCGCGCCGACCGCATCGACGTGACCAAGGCCTACGTGCAGGACATCCCGCCCGAAGTCGCCGGCTATAACTGGACGCAGAAGCGCAAGAACGACGCCGACAAGCCGAAGACCGGGTCGGGCGCCCGCGTCTAGCTAGGCGGGTTTCCCTCTGCGGATCGCCGACAGGACGTAGAAGCCTGCGGCGACCAATAGCAGCAGCTTGAAGCCGACGACCATCGATAGCGCTTCCGCGAGACCGCCGACAATCGAACCGGCGATGTTCGAGCCAAACGCATGGTCCGGCGCGGCTTCATCGCGGAAGAGCACCGCAAAGATGATGCCGGCGAAGAACATCGGCCCCAGCGCAAGGACGCATGGCGCGCCGTAGCGCCACAAGTCCCCACCTTGCAGGAACGTTTCCGTCGGCACCAGGAGGTTGGCGCCGATCAGGACGAACATTGCGATGTAGACCGGCAGCAGTTTGATATTGGGGATGCGGATCACGGCCAGGTTCGCCAGCAAGATCAGGATCAGCACCGTGAAGAACACGGCGGAGTTCACAGTCCATGTACTGCCGAACAGCAGCGCGAGCTGAACCACCGCTTTGGTCTCCAACAACATGAATGCCGCGCCGAGGAAGAACATCGGCAGGTTCAGCTTCAGGCGGCGACCCGGCATGAACAGGAAGACCATCGCCAGACCCAGCACACCGATCAGGAGGATCGACCGCAGGCTCAGGTCGGGGATCATTCGGTCGTGGATATACAGGAACGGCCAATCGTCGGTGACACGAAGGTCGAGATCCGGTGTCGCGGTCACTTTTGACGGGAATACTTTTTCCCAGCCCTTCTGCTGATCTTCTGGCAGCGTTTCAGGCCGTACGGTGAATCCGTCCACATCCAAATTCAATGGCGGCTTGGTGTTCAGCCACAGAGGCCCCTTCTCCTTGAAGGCGTTCACAAGCTCCTGATTGCATCCGCCGATGATCATGGAGAAGCCGCCGGCCGTCGTACTAGCGTCCACCACCTCTTTGTACGGCAGGCTGATCACGGTCGCGGGGCACCCAAAGGCCTTCTCCGCCATCGCGGCGATGCGCTCCACGATCCAGCCCTGGCGGAAGTAGTTGTAGCTGACAAACGTACCGCCCGGCTTCAGCACCTTCGCCACATCTGCAATGGCCTGTTCCGTGAACAGATAGCTTTCGAGACGGATGTTCGCGTAGCCGCTGTGAAGGATCAGCGAGTCCACCAGGGCGTAGACCACAAGGTCGTACTTCTTGTCGGTGGTCTTCAAGAAGTGGCGGCCGTCGTCGAGATGCTTGGTGATGCGCGGGTCGGCATAGGGCTGATCCGGATGGTTCTTCATGCCGATCTCGCGAATGACCGGATCGATCTCTACGGCGTCGATGTGCTTTACGTCGTGCTTCAGCGCATGGGCCAGGTCGTTGCCCGAGCCCGCGCCGATCACCATCACATCGTCGAATGGCTTTCCGGTCGCGTGCTTCTTCAGGAGGTGGACGATGGAATAGAAGGAGCCGGACTCGTTGAACGGCACCATCACCTGGTGCCCGACCGTATTGACGAGGATTTCCCTCTTTCGCGGCTCATGGTCGACCGCGTAATACGGCGACCACTTCACTTCGTGATACTTAAAGTCCCAGCGCGGGGCGGCCACCGCGAGTTCGTCGTAGATCGCGACCAATGTCGCCACCAGGGCGAGCGCGCCAAGGACGCCGAAGGTGCCGCGCCGCCACGACAGGAAAGCCATGCCGGCAAAGGCTATCGTGAACCACGCGAGCGGCGGCAGATTGGCAAAGGACACGGCTGAAAACGCCACGATACCGGCGATGCTGCCGCCGATGTTCAGGGCGTAGCCCTTGATGCGATCCGGGTAGACGTCGAAGGCGCGGCCGAGCTGCTGGCCGAGGCCAACGAACATGAGCGCGACAAGAACGAAGAACGTGCCGGCGATGGCGTCGATCGGGATGGTGAACCGTGCGACATCGGGATTGCGGTATTCCGTGCCGAAGAAAACTTCCTGGGGCGAGCCGCCTTGGGCGCCCATGTCCACGGCAATGTCCTGCCAGTGCTTGTAGCCCTCAAGGGTGAAGATCGCCGCGCCAACAGTGACGAGTGCAATCAGAGGAAACAGTTTCAGCCAGTCCCGCCGCGCGGTTGCCGCCAAACAGCCGCAAGACATGCCGAGGAACGAAGCCAGCATAATCACGTTGGTGAAGAACTGCAGGAACACGACATAAGCCGCAAACCAACGGATCGCGGCGAGTTCCAGAAACAGGACCAGGAACCCCACGAGGAATAGGGTCAGGCCAGCATTGGACGCGGTGACAGCGCCCTTCTCCGTGGCCACCGAGGCGGCCCCCGTTGCATTCGTCATACCGCAAAATCCCCCTGGCTTGCGGCCAACCGCCCCCGGCCACCGCATGCGGGCGGACCTTACCACCGGCCCGCCTGGGCCTCCAAGGCCCGACGCCTCAACTGGGCGTTCGGGCGAAATGTCATATTTCTGCGGGAATTTCAGTCGCTATGATGAAGACATGACAACCTCCGATTCCAACCTTAGCGGCATCCATCCCACCACTGACCCGGACCCCCATGCGGACCCCGGCACCGTCTCCGATGCCGAAGAATTCGTCACCGCCAAGGTCACGCCGCAGGGCAGCCTGGAGAACCTGTCGCACGAGGAAGTGGCCAAGCTGCTCGATCGCGGGCACGGTGGTCTCTACCCCCTCTTCCGCCGCTGCGCCCTCGCCGTGCTCAACGCCGGCAGCATGCACGACGACCCGCGCGAACTGTTCGAGCGCTTCCGCGATTTCGACATCCGCCTGACGCACCAACCCTGGGGCATCAAGCTAGAGATGCTGAACGCGCCCGGCATCGCCTTCGTCGACGGCAAGATGATCCGCGGCGTGAAGGAACACCTGTTCGCGGTGCTGCGCGATATCGTTTATGTGCAGAACGAAGTGGCCGAGAGCGGCCGGTTCAATCTCAACGACCCGGACAGCATCACCAACGCGGTGTTCTACATCCTGCGCAATGCGCGGGTGTTGGATTCCCGCAGCCGACCGGATCTGATCGTGTGCTGGGGCGGCCACTCGATCTCGCGCGAAGAGTACGACTATACGAAGACGGTAGGCTACGAGTTGGGGCTGCGCGGCTTAAGCGTATGCACCGGCTGCGGACCCGGCGCCATGAAGGGCCCGATGAAGGGTGCCACGATCGGCCACGCCAAGCAGCGTATCCATACCGGGCGCTACATCGGTTTGACTGAGCCGGGAATCGTCGCGGCGGAACCGCCGAACCCGATCGTGAATCACCTCGTCATCATGCCGGACATCGAGAAGCGCCTGGAAGCCTTCGTGCGCCTGGGTCACGGCATTATCGTTTTCCCCGGCGGCGTCGGCACAGCGGAGGAAATCCTTTATCTGCTGGGCATTCTGCTCGACCCCGCCAATGCGGATCAGCCGATGCCGCTCGTGTTCACCGGCCCCGCCTCTTCTGCCGCCTACTTCCAGCGCGTTGATGAATTCATCGGGCTGACGCTGGGCGAAGAAGCCCGCAAGCGATACCGCATCATTGTCGATGATGCGGTGGAAGTCGGGCGCTTCATGGTGGAGGGCATGGAGCGTGTCCGGCGCCATCGCCGCAAGACGGGCGACGCCTATAACTTCGATTGGACGCTGAAGATTCCGACGGCGTTCCAGTTGCCATTCGACGTCAGCCATGAATCCGTGGCCGCCCTGGACCTGCATCTGGACCGTCCGGTCCATATCCGTGCCGCCAACTTGCGACGGATGTTTTCCGCGCTGGTCGCCGGCAATGTGAAGGAATACGGCATCAAACAAATCGAGGAATATGGCCCTTACGAGATCCATGGCGATCGTCGTCTGATGGATGCGCTCGATGGACTGCTGGCGCAATTCATCGCGCAGAAGCGCATGAAGCTGTCCGGTGAGTACAAGCCGGTGTATCGCATCGTCACGTAACGACATGCGAAGACAGGCCGCGTCCGGGAACGCGGCCTGCCCTGCACGAGAACCGACGCCCGGGGGTTAGCCAAAGCGGACCCCGGCTCTCAGCCGCAGCCTCCAATTGTCGCGTCTATGTCACAGCAACATCCGTGCCAGCGAGGCAGACCGCGGCCGAGATGCCATCGCTCGCCGAAAAGCTGTAAAGCGTGGTGACGCTTTTGGGCGCGATGACACCTTAATTATTATATTTCAATAGCTTAAAGAGAGACATCTGTGTCGGAGGAACTTACGGCGAAGCTTTCTTTGTCGGCAGCAAAACAGCTATTACGCTGCCCTGATGAGGGGAAATTCCGTGACCAAACTGACGTTCATCCTCGCCCTGGCAGCGGTGATCTTCCTCACGCGCCCCGCCTCCGCGGTTCAAGTCGGTGTCGCTGACTCTTTGCAAGGCGCCGTGGCGGCCGATCGCGCGGGCAACAAGCTTACGTTGAAGGCCGGCGACGCCATTCACACCGACGATGAGATTGCGACCGGCGCCAACGCCAAGCTCGTTGTTGGTTTTCCTGATGGGACGAAACTAACACTCGGCCCGAATGCCGAAGTCGTCATCGACGAATATGTCTACAATCCAAACGGCGGCGAGAACCGCGCTGCGCTGAAAGTCGCTGCCGGAGCCGCGCGCGTGGTCTCCGGTGCGCTTGAGCGTCTTGGCGGACCTCAGTCGATCAAAGTGAATACACCCGTCGCCACCATCGGCATTCGCGGCACAGACTTTTTCATTGAGCAAACGCCGACGCGACTCTCCGTCGCTTTGTTCTCCGGCCTGACGGTCGACGTCACAAATGCCTCCGGCACGACGGTGCTGCGCCCCGGCGAAGGAACGGATGTGTTTGGTCCAATGGCGCCGACACCCGCGCGCACCTGGGCGCCGGACCGTATCAACCGCGCTCTGTCGCTCACCTCGGTCACGCCGACCTACGAACGCACCATGCCGTATGCGCGGCCACCAGCCAAAGCAGCCAGCCTGGGCGACGCCCTCACACACGGCGTGTTCAGCGCAGACCTACGTGTGCGCTATGAAAGCGTCGACCAGGGCAATCGCGCGCGCACCGGAGAGTCGCTGACGGGGCGCTTGAGGCTGGGCTATGAGACGCTTGCCTACGCGGGACTGTACGCCGGTGTCAGCGGGCAGATCACGCGCAACTTGGCGCGGCCGGTGCGCAACGACGGCATCAATGGCCGCGCCGATTTGCCGCTCATACCCGATCCGGCCGCGGAGCAACTCCACGAAGCCTACGTGGGATGGGTCGATCGCGGCGCTGACAGTATGGCACGCTCACGCGTCGTCGCGGGGCGTCAACGCATCATCTACGACAACGAACGTTGGATAGGCCCATCCGAATTCCGTCAGAACGCACAGTCCCTGGATGCCGTGAGCGCTGAAACCCAAATTTCCCAAGCCCTTTCATTGCGCTATGCCTACCTGTGGCAAGTCAACCGCGTGCTTGGGAACAACCCGCCCAACGGCCGTTGGGAGAGCGATAGCCATCTGATCGGCGCGACGACCAGCGTGGTGCCGTATGGCGTTACGACGGCCTACGCCTACCTCCTCGATCTAATGCCGGCGCCGCAACTCTCATCGGCGACCTATGGTTTGCGATACGATGGCAAGGTCACGGTCGGCACGACGGACGTGACCCTCGAAGCTGAGTTCGCGCGTCAATCCGACTACGGGCGCAATCCACGCGACTACGCGCTAACCTATAGCCTCATCAAGCCTGGAGTGGTGCTCGGCGCTTACGGCGGCACGACGCTATCCGTTGCATGGGAGCAGTTGCGCGGCAATGGGCTTGTCGCGGTGCAATCGCCACTCGCCACTCTGCATCGCCACAATGGCTGGGCTGATGTGTTCACGACCACGCCCCCGCGGGGCCTACGTGAGTTCTCTGTGCGCTGGTTACAGGAATTACCGGACATCGGTCCGCTCAAGATGCCCAAGCTGGACCTGCGCTACCTGGATTTCGCGAGCGCGGACGGGACGGGCGGCGGCCTCCACTATGGTCGGGAGTACGACGCCGATCTCAACGTGAGTCTCGGCGGACCCTTCGTCGTTGGTTTCCGCGCTGCGCGCTACGACGCTGATCGGTTCGACACCGACACGACCAAATTTTGGATCTACTTCGAGGCGAAGTACTAAACGCGTCGCGGCAATTGGGCGACACTTGTGGGCGCCATCCCCGCCGGCAAGCGGAATGCCAACACATTCGGCACGCTCCACCACGACCAGCTCGTGGGGAAGCCCACGCAGAAGCAGCAGATCACGTCCGCCTTTTGGCCGATGCGGCGCATGACGTATACCGCGCCATGCTCGAAGTTTTCTGATTGGATGCGGGCTTCGTCGCGCGCGGCTTGCTCCGTATCACAATCTGCGAGCCACACATCGCCGCCAGCGGCGTATTTACGTCGAATGGTATACACGGGTGCGTTCCTTCACCACACCAACGCGCTGTCGCGGGGCCGAGTTGCGCCCTCTCGGGCCCGTACCTTGATACGAACTATCGTGGGGGACGGGGCGTTGTCCTGAACGATCAGGCTCCCGGGCAGGGCCGCGCGAAGAAGGAAAATCCTATGAAACAGATGCTTGTAGCCGCGGCGATCACACTTGCTCTCGCCGGGTGCGGATATAACAAAGGCGAACGTGCACTCTCGGGCGCCGGCATCGGTGCCGGCGTAGGCGCCGTCGGCGGTGCCATTGTCGGCGGCGATCCGGTCACCGGCGCTGTCGTCGGTGGCGCTGTCGGCGCGGCCACCGGCGCGTTGACGGACCCGAAGGACGTCAACCTCGACCGGCGTCGTCGCTAGAAATGGCGTTGTTTTCTCCGATTGTCGGATCCGAGCGGTTCTCGGTTCCGGCATCGGAGAGAACAGTCACCCTCAAGCGGAAGATGCGTTAGGATTCGCCGCCTTTTCCCAACGCTCCTCGAGCGAGGAGCGCGCATTTGGTGAGCCCGGATGGATTCGAACCATCGACCACAGCATTAAAAGTGCCGTGCTCTACCACTGAGCTACGGGCCCGCCGATGCGGGAACAGCCGGGAATCCCCGACCGGGTTAAGGCGGCGCCAACCTAAGGACGGGCACCCTCAGGGTCAAGCGGATACAGGTAGAACGGCTGGGTCAAAGGCATCATCACAGCTCTCCCGCCCGCATCGGTGAAGAGGACATTTCCTGCCACGAGATCAAGTTCCGCGGCGCGGGGAAATGGCCGCGCCTTCGCGATATCGGTCAGTTCCGCCGCATTCACGCGCGCATTGTCGAGATGCTGGAATTGGCCCGGGACCCGTGGTGAGGCGATATCACGATGATTGATCGTCGGATCGACATAGAGCCAGTGGGCAGAGCGAGAATACTCCTTCGGCAGCCAGCGCGCGTTCACCCCGCCCCTTTCCCGTGGGTGAAAATTGTAGGCGAAATCGAGGTTCTCGTCGTCGGGCGTTAGCGGCGCGCCAACGATGCGATTTTCCCAAGCCGCGAGAAGTCCCTGGGCCGCCTCCGTCGGGGCCCAATACTGCACGCCGCCGGAGCACAACATCTGCGTTAACGAGGCCTTGTCGATCGCGAAGCCAAACCGCCAATATCGCGCGTGCCCCGTGGGATGGCGTTCCGGGCGGCCGAGGTGGGGCGCCCAAGCGTCGTTCATGAGGTCGGTAAGCCAGTTGTAGATCGCGAAATCGGCCCCTTGCTCCGCGTAAGTGCGGAACAAGTCCGGTGCGCGGCAGAACTCAAAATCTGCATCGACGTACACTACCGGGCAGCGGTACGCCGCGAGCAAGGCGGCAATGAACCGCGGCTTACAGTAGGCCGCATCCAATGTTCCGTGCACGCTGATGGACCGATGCACATGCGGCACCTCGAACACCGCGAACGGCAGGTCGAGCGCCTTGAGCGACGCCACCAAGCGCTCGGCCTTCGGCCGAAAGTCGGCCGTGTACATCGCACAGACGATAAATGGAGGCGCGTCCGCACCGGCCGGGCGGGAGGCGAAGGCCGGTGCGTGCGGATCAATTCCCATTCAGCTTTCCGTGGAGGCGGAAGCCGCGGCTACGGCTTCTTCGCGGCGGGTTTCGCCGCCGGCTGCGCCGGCGCGGCGGCCTTGGTGCCTTCCTTCTTCACCGCGTCTGCCGCGACCTGCATCTGAATGATGCGGTCGGGATACGGGACGCGACCGTTCGCGCCCGGATTGCCTTTGCGGATCTGGTCAACGAATTCCATGCCTTCGACCACTTCGCCGAACATCGTGTACTGGCCGTTCAGGTGCGGCGAGTCCGCCAAGACGATGAAGAACTGGCTATCTGCGGAGTTGATGTTCGCCGCGCGCGCCATCGAGACGGCGCCACGTGCGTGCTTACCGTTATTGAACTCAGCATTCTGGTTCTTGCCCGAACCACCGGTGCCGTCGCCCTTCGGGTCGCCGGTCTGCGCCATGAATCCTTCGATCACGCGATGCCAGACCAAGCCGTCATAGAAGCCCTGGCGGGTGAGTTCCTTGAAGCGCGCGACGGTGTTGGGCGCCAAGTCAGGGCGCAGCTTGATGACCACACGACCGTATTCCAGATCGAGATAAATCGTGTCTTCCAAGTTGAGTTTCTCCTTCTGAACCGGCGCCTTCGGCGCCTCGGGAATGGCTGTGCGTCCGCCCTGAGTGCTGCCAGAGACAGTGCCCGATGGGGTCGCGGCCGGCGCGCCGCCGCGCTGCATCGGCGCCTCGCGACGCGCCGGCGGTGTTTCGCGGCCGCCGTTCGGAAGCGGCTGCGCCGATGCGGGCAACGCCATGACGGCAAGGAGGAGTGCAGACAGGATCGAAACGATGGGGCGCATGGCAGGTCCTAGCGGTCGATTAAGGGCACAGTCTTAGCGGCCTGGGCGCGCGAGCGCAACGCGCCCGCAAGGGCCGTCATCAGGCGAAGCTCTCCGTAAAGGCTGCATAAACCAGGCCCCTGAGCTCGCGACGAATGGCATAGGAGGTCGAGGGCAGCAACTGGGTCATGAAGATGACGATCAATTCCTCGCGGGGATCGATCCAAAAGTAGGTCGAGGCCATCCCGCCCCAATAGAAATCCCCGGCGGTGCCCGGGATAAGCGTGCGAACCGGATCGACGGTCACGGCGAAGCCGAGACCAAATCCGACGCCGTCGTAGGCGGATTCACTAAACATGGACCGCGACAATCCCGCCAGAGTCCCGCCCCCCGGAAGATGGTTGGACGTCATGAAGGCGACGGTCTTTGGGCTCAACAGCCGCACGCCATCGACTGCGCCGCCCCCAAGCAGCATGCGGCAGAACTTGAGATAATCCGACGCAGAGGAGACGAGACCACCTCCACCGGACACAAAAGCCGGCGGTGCGAGAAAGGGACTGGTTGCCGCGTCGTCCTGCAGCGTCATACCGCCTCTGGCGAACTCGTAGCATGCGGTCAAGCGAGAGGCGTTTTCAGCCGCCACCTGAAAGCCGGTATCGTTCAGGCCGAGCGGCGTGAAGATGCGTTGGCGGAAGAACTCGGCCAACGGCATCCCTGAAACCTTTTCGATCACATAGCCCAGCACATCCGTTGACACGGAGTAGTTCCATGCCTCGCCCGGGGAGAACTCGAGCGGCACATCCGTGAGCGACTTGATCATGTCCGGCAAGGAGAGCACCGGCAGATGCGCAATGCCGCGTCTGCGGTAGACGGCGTCCACGGGCGTACGGGTTTGAAAGCCATACGTCAGCCCGGAGGTATGGCGCAGGAGGTCAACCATGCGCATCGGCGCGGCGGTGGTGCGCGTCTCGAAGGCGCCATCCCCGCCGCCCATATAGACACGCAAGTTCCGCCATTCCGGAATCACCCGATGCACCGGCTCGTCGAGACTGGTCTTCCCCTCCTCCACCAACATCATGAAGGCGACGGAGGTGACCGGCTTGGTCATGGAGTAGATGCGATAGAGCGCGTCGTCGGTCAGCGGGCGTTTGCGTGACACATCGGCGACCCCTTGCGCCGTATTGTGCACGACGCGGTCCCGGCGCGAGATCAACACGTGAGTATGGGGCAGCTTGCCGCTGTCCAGATAGCGCTGCTTTAGGAAGTTATCGAGGGACGCAAGCCGCGCCGACGACAGGCCGACCGCCTCGGGCGAGACCCGCTGCATGATCCGCGACTAACCGAGCTTGTAGCGGGCGCGTACGCGGCGGTTGACGCCGGTGGGAACGAAGGTCGAGATGTCGCCGCCGAGGCGGGCGATCTCTTTCACGAAGCGCGAGGAGATGAACTGGTTCCGTTCCGAGGCCATTAGGAACATGGTCTCGACCTTGGAATTGAGGCGGGCGTTCATCCCGGCCATCTGGAACTCGTACTCGAAGTCCGACACGGCGCGCAGCCCGCGGATGATGACCGAAGCGTCCAGACTGACGACGAAATCCATCAACAGCGTATCGAACGGCACGATCTCCACTGGGACCGGCAGCTTCAACGCGCTGACTTCCTTGCGGCACATCTCCACGCGTTCTTTGAGCGTGAACAGAGGCCCCTTGCCCGCGTTCACCGCAACGCCGACGACGAGTTTATCGACCACCTTCACCGCGCGGCCGATGATATCGAGATGGCCGTTGGTGACTGGATCGAACGTGCCCGGATACACCCCAATACGATAGCGACCGGTGGTCGGGGATACTGGTTTCTTGGCCATGCTGCTTCCCCGCGACGCGTCTAGGACGCCGTCTCCGCCTCGCCCTGACCGTTATCGTCCTCGAGCGACAGATGCGCGACCGACGTCACGGTTTCCTCGTCGCCCGTGGCGAACAGGGTCACGCCTTGGGTCGCACGACCGGCGACACGCACGCCGTCGATCGGGATGCGAATCAAGCGGCCCTGGTCGGTGATCATCATCACCTGATCCGTTCCCCCTACCGGGAACGAAGCCACGACGTAGCTCTTCCGTTTGCTCAGATCGATGGCGACGATGCCCTGCCCGCCGCGACCCGTGATGCGATACTCGAAAGCAGAGGTCCGCTTGCCGAAGCCTTTGTTGGTGACGGTGAGAATGAACTCCTCGTTCTCCGACAGGTGCTTGAACTCTTCGTCGGTAAGCACCTTCGTGCTGCCCGCTGCAGTTTCTTCGCCATTATTCTCCTCAACCTCGTCGCCGCCGCGCAGCTTGCGCTGCATACGGCTGTAGGCGTCGCGGGTCTCCGTATCGAAGTCCACGTGCTTGAGGATCGACATGGAGATGACTTCGTCCCCGTCGGCGAGCTTGATGCCGCGCACGCCCACGGAAGAGCGGCCCGCGAACACACGCACATCGTCCACTGTGAAACGGATGCATTTGCCGTCGCGGGTAGCGAGCAGCACGTCGTTCTTGTCGTCGCAGGGCATGACGCCGATCAGGCGATCACCATCATCGAGCTTCATGGCGATCTTGCCGTTGCGCATGACGTTCGTGAAATCCGACAGATCGTTGCGGCGCACGTTACCGGACGCCGTGGCGAACATGACGTTAAGCTGGCCCCACGTGCTTTCGTCTTCCGGCAGCGGCATGACCGTGGAGATGGTCTCGCCCTCTTTTAGCGGCAGCAGGTTCACCATGGCCTTGCCCCGGCTCTGCGGTGTGCCCTGGGGCAGTTTGTAGACCTTGAGCACGTAGACCATGCCCGTCGTGGAGAAGAACAACACCGGCGTGTGGGTGTTCACGACGTAGAGCGCGGTAACGAAATCCTCTTCCTTCGTGGCCATGCCGGCGCGGCCTTTACCGCCACGACGCTGGGCGCGATAGATCGACAACGGTACGCGCTTGATCCAACCGGCATTGGTAACCGTGACCACCATGTCTTCGCGCTGGATCAGATCTTCGATATCGGTTTCGAACTCGAGCTCTTCGATCGTGGTGCGACGCGGCGTGGCGTACTCGGTCTTCATCTCCACGAGTTCTTCGCGCATGATTTGGTAGAGGCGCGTGCGGCTGCGCAGGATCTCCAGGTAGTTGGAGATTTCCGCGCCGATCTCTTTCAATTCGCCATGAATCTTGTCGCGCTCCAGGCCGGTCAGGCGATGCAGGCGAAGGTCCAGGATGGCCTTGGCCTGGATTTCCGAGAGACGATAGGCGCCGTTGACGACCTTGCGATCAGGCTCGTCGATGAGGGCGACCAAAGGTTCTACGTCGCTGGCGGGCCAATCGCGCGCCATCAACTGATCGCGGGCGGTGTTCGGGTCCGGCGCGGCGCGGATGAGCGCGATCACTTCATCCAGATTGGCCACCGCGATCGCCAAGCCCACCAAGGTGTGCGCACGGTTGCGCGCCTGGTTGAGCAGATAGACCGTGCGGCGGCGGATCACTTCCTCGCGGAAGGCGATGAACGCCTGCAGGATCTGGCGCAAGGTCATCAGCTGCGGACGACCGCCGTTGATGGCCAGCATGTTGACGCCGAACGAGGTCTGCAGCGGCGTGAACTTGTAGAGCTGGTTCAGCACCACCTCGGCCATGGCGTCGCGCTTTACCTCGATCACGACGCGCACGCCGTGACGGTCGGACTCGTCGCGCAGCTCCGAAATGCCCTCGATGCGCTTGTCGCGCACCAGTTCGGCGAGCTTCTCGATCATCGATGCCTTGTTCACCTGATAGGGAATCTCGGTGACGATGATGGCTTCGCGATCCTTGCCCATGGGTTCGATGTTGACGCGGCCGCGCATCACCACGGAGCCGCGGCCGGTCATCATCGCGGCGCGTGAGCCCGCTTGGCCGAGGATGATGCCGCCGGTTGGGAAGTCCGGGCCCGGCACGATCTCCATCAGCTTCTCGTCATTGGTCGACGGGTCGTCGATGAGTGCGCAGCAGGCGTCGATCACTTCGCCCAGATTATGCGGCGGGATATTGGTCGCCATGCCGACGGCGATACCGCCGGCGCCGTTGACGAGAAGATTGGGGAAGCGCGCCGGCAGGATGGTCGGCTCGGAAACGCTTTCGTCGTAGTTAGCCTGGAAGTCGATGGTGTCTTTGTCGATGTCGTCGAGCAGGCTGTGCGCCGGCTTCGCAAGACGCGCTTCGGTGTAGCGCATCGCCGCCGCGGGATCGCCGTCCATGGAACCGAAGTTCCCCTGCCCGTCGATGAGCGGCACGCGCATGGAGAAATCCTGCGCCATGCGCACCATCGCGTCGTAGATCGCCTGGTCGCCGTGCGGGTGATATTTACCCATCACGTCACCGACGATGCGCGCCGATTTGCGGAACGGCTTATTGAACTCGAAGCCGTTCTCTTTCATCGAGTAGAGGATGCGACGGTGCACCGGCTTCAGGCCGTCGCGCACATCGGGCAGCGCGCGGCTGACGATCACGCTCATGGCGTAATCGAGGTAGCTCTTGCGCATTTCGTCTTCGATGGTGACCGGGGCGATGTCGAACCGGTCGCCCGGCCCCCCGCTGCCCTGGCCGCCGGGAGGGCTTCCCGGCGGGCCCTGCGGGGGCTCCTGGCCGGTGTCCGTGGCGGTATCGGGGCTCAAGGCGGCAGACGGTTCACTCAACGGCGTGACTCACACAAAAATGACCTGGACCCGGCCGGTTATGGTGCAGCGCACCGAACGGGCACAGAGGGGTTCGAGAACTCTGTGAAGGGCCCAAAAACGAGCGGAAATGACCGCCCAAGACACCCGCAAAATCTAGCAGATCGAGACGGGCGTCTCAATCAAACGGTGGCCTCCTCAAACGGCCCTGAAGACCCCGAAATTGATCGCCGATGATACAAAAAATATGACGCTATTACAGCGGCTTAAATAGTCACCTGCGCGCAGGTGACCAGACTGGTGCGGCACCCTTGGACCGGACCCGCGGGCGGCGGAGGCTAAACGCTAGATTTTGGGGGAGACTCGGGGCCGGCGCCGGGCGTGTTCCGGACCAAACCCAGACTGTCGGCAAGCCGTCCTGACGGAGTTCCGCGAAAGCCCAAAATTTTGCACTGCACCATCATTTGGCCGCCGCCAGTTCCGAGGCTAGGACGGCGACCAATTCGGCGGCCGGGAGCGCGCGGCAGCGAGCAACCCCTTGTCCGGCCCAAAGGGACAGGAATCGCGCGTCTGCGGCCTTCGTAGCGGCATTGCGCAGGGGTCTGGTGAGATCGTTCTGGAGGGGAAACGGCAGGATGATTTCCGGCCGGGGGTCGATCCGTTCCATGAGATCCGTGACCAATCCGCGCGCGTGGCGGCCGGAGTAAGCGCGCGTCACGCGGGTTGTGTCTTTCTTCGCCGCGAGCAGCGCCTGTTTGTGGGTCGGTGCCGTCCCCGCTTCCGGACAGCACAGGAACGCGGTGCCGAGTTGCGCCGCGACCGCACCGCGCTTGAGGGCGGCGGCGATATCCGCGCCGTCCATCACACCGCCGGCGGCGATGACAGGCAGTGCAATCGCCCGGGTGATCGCCGTGACAAGATCGAGCGTCGGCATCATCGCGTCCTCGAACCTGCCGATGAAGGTGCCGCGATGGGCGCCCGCTTCGCCGCCCTGCGCCGCGACGGCGTTGACGCCCGCCTTCTCAAGTGCGCGCGCCTCTTCCACGGTGGTCGCCGTGCCGATGATGAAGATGCCGGCGTCGCGGACTTTCTTCAGATCACGCTCGGACGGAATGCCGAAAGCAAAGCTGAAGATCGGCGGGCGCGCGGCGACGATGGCGTCGATCTGCGCACTCACCGGGATCTTGCCGAGCGGCGGCAGCACCGGCGGCGCGAGGCCGAGTTCGGCGTGAATGTCGCCGATGATCTTCAGCATCGGCGCGGGATCGACCGTGTTCTCGGTCGCGTAGCCGCCGGCGAAGACGTTGATGCTGAACGCGCCTGACGTCAGCGCGCGGACATCGGCGATCTCCTGCGCGATCTTCTCCGGCGTGAAGTATGGCGCGCCGATGGAACCGAGCCCGCCCGCGTTCGAGACTTCCGCCACCAGCTTGGGCGTGGTGAAGCCGCCCATGGGCGCTTGGATGACGGGATGCTTGAGTTGGAAGCGCTCGAGGAACTGTTGCGCGTTCACGCGTGACCTAGAACGGGATGTCGTCGTCGAGGTCGCTCTTCGGGGTGCCACGGCCACCGCCGCCACCGGAGCGACCACCGCCACCACCGCGGGGCATGTCGTCGCCGGAATCCCAGCCGCCGGACGGGCCGTCATCGCCCATGCCGCCGCCACCACCGCCGCCACCGCCCTTGCCGTCGAGCATGGTGAGTTCGCCGCCGTAGCCTTGGAGGACGACTTCGGTGGTGTACTTCTCGGCGCCGGATTGATCGGTCCACTTGCGCGTCTGCAGCGAGCCGGACACGTACACCTTCGAGCCCTTCTTCAGGTACTTCTCGGCGATGTCGGCGAGGTTGCCGAAGATCACCACACGGTGCCACTCGGTCTTTTCCTTGCGCTCGCCGGTGGATTTGTCGCGCCAAGATTCAGACGTCGCGAGGTTGAGGTTGGCGACTTTGTTGCCGTTCTGAAGCGTGCGCACTTCGGGATCGCGGCCCAGATTGCCGATGAGAATGACTTTGTTGACGCTACCGGCCATGGGCCTCTCCGATCGAATTCAAATCAAAAACGCCGCGTACCATAACGGCCCGGGTACCTGACTGAAAGCCGAATCAGGTGCGGATGCAGGCAGGCGGCTTGAGCATCGCCTTGAGGGGATTGTTGCGCGCGAGGCGGCGGCCCGCAGCGCACTTGCGGTTCCAATCGCCGTCGTTGAAGCCTTTGCGTGTGTGGCTCTGCCACGTGGGGAGATTGCCGCCCCAGGGCTTCTTGCGCGCGGCGATCTTTTCCACAGGCACCGGCTCGACCGCGTGGGCCATGTCGGCGAATGCGAATGTCAGCAGCGACGCAAGGATTGCGATGCGCATATCCATTCCTTTCATCGGCCGAGCGGCGCCCAGGATTCAAGCCACTGGCTGCCGTCTGCGGTGGATGTTGCATAGCTTGGCGAGACGGCCAGCTCGTAGACCTTCCGGCCGACAACGAAGCGCCGCAGCGCGATGTCGCCGCTGGTGTCCGTCGTCAACAGATCGCCGGCGGGCAGGCCGTGTTGGTAGAAGAAGCGGAACTTCAGTGCTTCGGCGCCGGCGCGCAGGAGTTGGATGTCGCTGCGCGTGTCGGCCGGGTTGAGGTAGGTGACGCGCAGACGCGCCTGGAGCGACCGATTGAGCCGGAAGACATACGTGCGCGCCTTGGCCGGCCCCGCAGGTGTCTTGATCTGCTCCTCCTCGGCGATGGGCTGGTAGGGCGCGGCGATCTTGAAGCCGTCCTCGGGGAAGTCGAACGTCGGCCAGACGGTGAACAGCAGGTTGCGGGTGACCGAGTCCGGCAGCAGCGGGAGGGGGATCACGGCCGGCGGAGGCACCCGCGTCTCGTAGTCAGGCTCGGTCAGCGCATTGAAGGGGAAGAACAGCGCCGGGGCCTGGCGCTGGGCATCCTTGAGGACGCCGGTGACCACGCTCGCCACGGGCATGCCCAACCAGCACGCCGCCAGCAGCGTGGCGATCATCAGCGTTCGCAGTTGCGGGACGTCAAAGTCCCACCGCGTTTTAACGCGGTGAGAACGCGGTGAAATTTCGGTGCCTGAAAGGGCCCCGTTCGCGGGTGCGAGCGAGATTGTCACCGCGCTGCGCTTTGATTTTTCAGGGTTCCGCCCTATCTGTTCCGTCACAGCCGGTCTCCCTTGTCGTTCCTGGGCCAGGCCTGCACCACCGCAAGCTGAAAAGTGCTTGCGTTCCAGATACTTAAAGAGACCCACCCGAGGCTTTCGCGCTTGACCGGCGCCGCGCCCTATGGTGGAAACATAACGAGAACATTTATCGGCCATCTCGGGCCGGAACACAAGAGGTTTACGTGCCCCGTCGCTCCCCTCAATCTGGCCTGAAGACCGTCTCCAAAACCGGACCCGATAAGGTCCACAAACTTCAGAGTTCCATGCTGACCGACATCAAAGTGCGCGGCGCGCGCGAGCACAACCTGCGCAACGTCAACGTCGACATCCCGCGCAACAAGCTGGTGGTCGTCACGGGCCTCTCCGGCTCCGGCAAATCGTCGCTGGCGTTCGACACGATCTACGCGGAAGGACAGCGGCGCTACGTTGAGTCCCTCTCCGCTTATGCGCGTCAGTTCCTGGAACTGATGCAGAAGCCGGATGTGGATTCCATCGAGGGCCTCTCGCCCGCGATCTCCATCGAGCAGAAGACGACGAGCCGCAATCCGCGCTCGACCGTGGGCACGGTGACGGAGATCCACGACTACATGCGCCTGCTGTGGGCGCGCGTGGGCGTGCCCTACTCGCCCGCGACGGGTTTGCCCATCGAGGCGCAGACCGTCTCGCAGATGGTCGACCGCATCATGGCGATGGGCGAAGGCACGCGGCTGTACCTGCTGGCGCCGATCGTGCGCGGGCGCAAAGGCGAATACAAAAAAGACCTGCAGGACCTGCAGAAGAAGGGCTTCCAGCGCGTGAAGGTGGACGGCACGATCTACGAGATCGACGCGGTGCCGACGCTGAACAAGAAGCTGAAGCACGATATCGAAGTGGTGGTGGACCGCGTGGTCGTGCGCGAGGACGTGAAGTCCCGCCTCGCGGACTCACTCGAAACCGCGTTGGGATTGGCGGAAGGCATCGCCATCGCCGAGAGCGCGGACAAAGGAACGCGCACCACATTCTCCGCCAAGTTCGCCTGCCCGGTGTCCGGCTTCACGATTGATGAGATCGAGCCGCGGCTGTTCAGCTTCAACAATCCGTTCGGCGCGTGCCCGGCCTGCGACGGCCTGGGCGTGAAGATGCTGTTCGACCCGGAGCTGGTGATCCCCGACGCGGACGCGACCATCGAAGACGGCGCGGTGGCGCCGTGGTCGTCGTCGTCCCCGCCCTCGCCCTACTACCTCCAGGCGCTGAAAGGCGTGCTGAAGCACTTCGGGCAGAAGGCGGATGTGCCGTGGAAGAAGCTGCCGGCGAAGGTGAAGGACGCGATCCTGAACGGGACGGGCGAGGACGCCATCTCCATCAAGTTCGACGACGGCGTGCGCAAGTATGAGACCAAGAAGCCGTTCGAGGGCGTGCTTAATAACTTGCAGCGGCGCTGGCGCGAGACCGACAGCGAGTGGATCCGCGAGGAACTGGAGCACTACCAGACCGCGCAGCCGTGCGAGGCTTGCAAAGGCCATCGCCTGAAGCCGGAAGCGCTGGCGGTGAAGGTGGCGGGCAAGCATATCGCCGAAGTGTCGGAGATGAGCATTGCCGACGCGGGCGCGTGGTTCAAAACGGCCGGCGGCAAGCTGACGGAGCAGCAGACCGAGATCGCGCGGCGCATTTTGCGCGAGATCGACGACCGGCTGCACTTCCTCAATAACGTCGGCTTGGATTACCTGACCTTGGCGCGCAACAGCGGGACTCTGTCCGGCGGCGAGAGCCAGCGTATCCGATTGGCGTCGCAGATCGGCTCGGGGCTGACGGGCGTGTTGTATGTGCTGGATGAGCCGAGCATCGGCTTGCACCAGCGCGACAACGATCGACTGCTCGAAACGCTGCGGCACCTGCGCGACATCGGGAACACCGTGCTGGTGGTGGAACACGACGAGGACGCGATCCGCACCGCCGATCACCTGATCGACATGGGCGTGGGCGCCGGCGTGCACGGCGGCATGATCGTGGCCGAGGGCACACCCGATGAGGTGATGAAGAGCAAGGACTCCATCACCGCCGCGTACCTGAACGGCACGCGGGAGATCCCCGTGCCGGCGGTGCGGCGCGAGGGCAACGGCAAGACCATTACCGTGAAGAACGCGCGCGCCAACAATCTCAAAGGCGTGGATGCGACGATTCCGCTCGGCACGCTTACCTGCGTCACCGGCGTGTCCGGCGGCGGCAAGAGCAGCCTCGTGATCGAGACGCTCTACAAGGGGCTCGCGCGCGCGATCTATGGCTCCTACGACCTGCCGGGGCCGCACGACAAGATCGAGGGCCTGAACCATATCGACAAGGTGATCGACATCGATCAATCGCCCATCGGGCGTACGCCGCGCTCGAACCCGGTGACGTACACGGGCGCGTTCACGCCGATCCGCGAGTGGTTCGCGGAGCTGCCCGAGGCGAAGCTGCGCGGCTATCAGCCGGGGCGCTTCAGCTTCAACGTGAAGGGCGGCCGCTGCGAGGCGTGCCAGGGCGACGGCGTGCTGAAGATCGAGATGCACTTCCTGCCCGACGTGTACGTGACCTGCGATGTGTGCAAGGGCAAGCGGTACAACCGCGAGACGCTGGAAGTGCACTTCAAGGGCAAGTCCATCGCCGACGTGCTGGACATGACCGTGGAGGAAGGCGCGGACTTCTTCAAAGCCGTGCCGATGATCCGCGACAAGCTGGAGCTATTGAAGCAGGTGGGCCTGGGCTACGTGCACCTGGGGCAGCAGGCGACGACGCTGTCCGGCGGCGAAGCGCAGCGCGTGAAGCTGGCGAAGGAGCTTTCCAAACGCGCCACGGGCCGCACGATCTACATCCTCGACGAGCCGACGACGGGCCTGCACTTCGAGGACGTGCGCAAGCTGCTGGAAGTGCTGCACACGCTCGTGGACCAGGGCAACAGCGTGATCGTGATCGAACACAATCTCGAGGTCATCAAGACCGCGGATTGGATCATCGATCTCGGGCCTGAGGGTGGCGCTGGCGGCGGCGAGATCGTCGCCAGCGGCACGCCGGAAGACGTGGTCGAGGTGAAGGCGAGCTATACGGGGAAGTATTTGAAGCCGAGGTTAGAGGCGGCGACGGCTGGGCGGGCGAAGGCGAAGAAAAGGGCGTAGAAGCGGCGCTCAGATGCCGCATTGAGTTTCAATAAACTCGATGACCTTGACCCCTTTACCTAGGTAGTCGTTGAGCCGCGCAAGAGTGATGTCCGAATCTTTTCCGTGGGAGATTGAATTTCTATTCGTAACGATGGCATCTATCGCAGCGCCGTTGCCGTCGTCGTCTAGCACTTCCTGAAGCTTGTCACGCCACTCACTACTGAACGCGCCAGCGGTCTCTAAGAATCTTGCAGCCTTAGGGTTTTGTATTTGCCTCAACCGTGATTCGACGAAATTTGCGACGAAGCTGTTTGAGCACGAACGTGCGTATGCTCCATAGGTTTCCCGCAATGCATTCTCCAAGAACCCAGACGCTAGTACGCAAAGATAGCGGGCCCAGTGAGAACGTAGTTCAACTTGATCCTCCCCAAACGTTTTAGCTTGGGAGAGCAACCAGCGCAGCCGATCCAGTTGACTCAAGAGCGGACGCGACTTCATTTGCTACGTCGCCGAAAATGCCCGCGTAGCTTTGCTGATGCGCCTCGTCACAAACAAGTTGTCCGCAGTCGATCGAGATACGGCCTCGCTGTACTCGGAATCTAGCAGTAGATTGCGATACGCTTCAGATACCTTAACAGGATCGGGCTTCTTACTCGGCTGAGCGGCCAGCCGCTTCGCCATTCCAACCATGCAGGAATCAAAGACCGCGACGTTCAGTGTCTTTGTCGGCCTAAACGGCTTGTCCCCCAATGCGGTTAGGAATACGCCGAGGGAACCAGTAAACAAACCTGCCAATCGATCTAAATGAGCCTTATCCGGGTTCTGATGCCGGCCCGCGTATTTGCTAAGAAATTCCGAGAGAGGCCGCTGGTAGCGCTGAAGGTCCTCATGGAGCGCGAAAAAGCGAAGGATGAGTTCTTGGTCTTTGAGGCGGCTGTGCACTCGGCCAAACACAATACGCCATTCAGGCGTTGTGTTGAGCTCTCTGATTCGATCAACCAACGTTCCGTGATAAAGCGCGATCCTCATTTCTTGATCGGTAAGTCTGCGCCCGCCGCTGTTTAGGCGCTCAAAGATGTGATAGAGGCTCGTGTCGTCGCCAGGCGGAGCAGATTGTTTCACCGTCGTCGCATGTATAATCGCGGTATCAAGGCGGATGCGATCGGGATCATCGAGCGTCTTGTACGTTCTTCCCTCAAAGGCGGCTTGCACCTTGGTCAGCGAGAAAACGCGTTGATTTTTGTCGCCCTTGCGTGGGTTAAAGACTCCGTCATAGAAGAACTGGAGCGTTTTCAGGCGTTGCTGCCCATCAATAACTAGCTGTTTATTGGTGGACGGATCCGTTGCAAAGAACACACCGGGCACCGGCAAGCCCAACAACAGGGACTCTACAAATTTCGAGGCCTCCGGTTGACGCCACACATAGTCTCTCTGAAAGGGCGGGATAATGATGTCTCCGCGCCGTAGCCGTCCTACCAGTCCTTCGACTTCCGGATCTGACCCATAGCTGGTGACGTCAAAAGAAACGGGTGGAATGACCTCGTCATCAGCATCGCTCTCACCCTCAAGCTCCTCGTCTTCAACGAGCTTTTTATCCGACATTTATGCGCTCCAGATCGATCGGTGTTTAGGGATTGTAGGCCTCGCCACCCGATCTAACAAAGCGATCTGAGGGCCACTCACCCATCCGCCGATCCGCCGCGCTCACCGACCATTTACCGCCCTCCCCACCCTCAGCTACCATCTCCCTCAGCGGCCCCACCGGCTGCGCAACATTGGTAGGAGCTCATCATGGCCAAAGGTCAAGTTCAGAAGCCGCAGAAGAAGAAGCCGAAGCAGGATAAGACGCTGTCGAAGAAGGGCACGTCGGCGTATCAGCAGAGCAAGTAGTCTGCCGGCTTCGCGCGGACTGATGAAGATGCGGGCGTGGCTGTTGGCCTGCGCGGTGACGGTTCTGCCGTTCGCCGCCGCGGCCGGCGGTTTCACGCCCGATCTTTTTGAGGCGTGGGTGAGGATGCGGGCGGGCGATGGCGCGCCGGTGTTCTGGTACGCCAAGGGCCAGGTGCTGCAAGAGGGCACGGGCAAACTGCTGAGCCATCTCGAGGGGTTCGAGGCGGCGGTCGCGTTGCGCGATCCCGCGAAGCCGAATACGTGGGTGCATCTGTCGCGCAAGATTTTCGTGTCGCTCGATCCGGCGACGGGCGCGCTGGCCGTGGGCGCGGATGGAAAACCGCGCGCGCCCATCGCTTATCCGTTCCAGGTGCGCACCTACACGCTGGACGGAAGCGATGTGATCTACACCGTGCAGAGCCACGACATGACGGCGGTGACGGAGGAGCCGCCGTCGCGCGGGTTCACCGCGGCGAAGTTCGGCGGCGTGACGCATTTCAATTACGCGATGTTCGTGGATCGGCTGCGCGGCGACGGGAGCCGCACGCGGTTCTATGAGGTGAACGACTTCTTCCTGCGCCCCGATGCGAAGACCGACCAGGAGCGGTTCCAGAACACCTGGACCAGCGCCGGTCCCGGCCCGACGGTGGCGAGCGCGACGTTCACGCGGTTCCGGCAGTTCACCGATATGCCCAAGGCGATCGTGGACTATGTGAAGGCCAACGCGCCGCTGTGGATGGCGCCGCCGAAGGACATGGCGGAGATCGAGAAACTGCGGACGGCCCTGCCCTATCGGTTGGGCGGGCATTAACGCCCGACCTAGCGCCCGAACTGGCAGTTGCAAGCGCGCCGGGCAGCCATGCCGTAATTCCGCGTGTCATTCGGCCCCAGGTGGGGTACTCACCCGCCCCCGCCCCCTCACCCCTTGAAACGAACGACACCGCCATGCAGCTCGAGAAGATCCCGCCCGGCAAGAACCCGCCGAAGGACGTCAATGTGCTCATCGAGATCCCGATGGGCGGGCCGCCGGTGAAGTACGAGATGGACAAGGAGTCCGGCGCGCTGATCGTCGACCGGTTCCTGCACACGGCGATGTTCTATCCGTGCAACTACGGGTTCATCCCCAACACCCTGTCGGGCGACGGCGATCCGGTGGACGTGCTGGTGCTGACGCAGGTGCCGGTGATGTCGGGCGCGATCCTCCGTTCGCGCCCCGTCGGCGTGCTGGTGATGACGGACAATGCGGGGCAGGACGAGAAGATCCTGGCGGTGCCGGTGGATGACCTGCACCCGTACTATGACAACATCACGTCTTACAAACATGTGCGCCACACGCTGCTCGACCAGATCGCGCACTTCTTCCAGCACTACAAAGACCTGGAGCCGGGGAAGTGGACCAAGCTGGACGGCTGGCACGATGTGGACGTGGCCGAGCGGCTGATCCTCGAGGGGATCGCGCGGCACAACGCCAAGGGCTAGGCGCTAGGCGCGCCAAACACGCGAACATGCGTGTATCGCCGGTCACGTACGCGCGAGGCCTCCCGATGGGGGCGCGCGCAGGCGCAAGCGGCGCGCGCGAGTGACTCGCATTTGCCCCGCGACCGGTATCCGATCAGTCTGAAAACGGCCCCTCTCCTCTCATAAAGCGGTCTTCGGAGACACACGCCGAAGGCCGCAATAGTGCTACGCTTCCTCCCAGCCGGTCGTGGTACGGCCGGCACCCCATACCTGTACGGGAGGAACCGTCATGGCAGACGCCAAGAAGACAGAGCCGAAGAAAGAGCAGCCACATATCGCCGTCGACTACGTGAAGGGCGATTGGGACCGCACGACCTATACCGAGAACACGCATATCGACAACTTGATGGACTGCATCGTCGGCCTGGGCGCCGAGGTATGGGCGATCAAGAAGCGCAACATGGTGCTCGAGCAGATCCTCCAGGAGAAGCAGCCGGGCCTGATCGCACAGGTCGAGGCCTATGTGCCGAGCGAACAGCTGAAGCAGAACTGGGCGAAGGAACGCGACGACTGGATCGGCCGCATCTACGCCGTGCTCGCGCGCGTGCCGCAGAACACCTCGGGCCCGAACCCGTCGGCCAAAGTGCCGCCGATCAACCGGTCGTAAGGGAGGATCCGCATCATGACCGATATCGAACGCCGTAGCATCCTCGCCGGGACCGCCGCTGCTCTCGCCAGCGCCGCCGTAGGCACCGCCGAAGCCGCCGATAAGAGCGGCCCCTCGCGCGATGTGAAGATCGACCACGAGAACATGACGCCCGAGCATCTGAAGATGATGGGCATCCGGTTCCGCAACCTGGAAGCCGAAAGCCATCTCGACTTCGTCACCGGCTTCCGCCGGGCGATGGGCCGCGCGACCGGTGGCCGCGAAGCCGGCGCCGAGACGGAACGCTTCCTGCGCTCCAAGGGCATGTCCACCCTGGACGATACGGATCTGAGCCATGAGCAGGCGTGGAACCTGATCACCCAGGACCAGCCCTATGCCGCGCGCCTGCGCCTGATGTCCACGATCCAGACCCTGATGTGGGACCGCACCATGCGGGCCATGCAGATGGACCGCAAGGAACTGATGGCGGCGCTCGACAAGAGCGATACGTCCGGCCCGGGCAAGCTCGAGCTGAACCCGAACCTGATGATCCCCGACTACGCGCGCCACGAAATCCACCAGCAGCCGGGTGGCTACGTGGGCGATCCGCTCGGCGGGTTCGTCTATCACCACGCGGTGACGCAAGGGTTCCGGGGCGGCACGGCCGACCATGACGAGAACCACATCGAGTACACCCAGAAGCACCTGAAGCCGGCCGACGGCAAGGTGAAGCGCGTGCTCGACATCGCTTGTGGCACCGGCCAGTCCACCACGCCGATGAAGCTGCGCTTCCCGGATGCGGAAGTGTGGGGCATCGAAGTGGGCGCGCCGATGGTGCGCTACGCGCACTACCGCGCCGCCAAGATGGGCCTGGACGTGAACTTCCGTCACGGCCTGGTGGAAGAGAACGGGTTCCCGGACAACCACTTCTGCATGGTGACCGAGCACCTGATGTTCCACGAAGTGGCGGTGGAGAACCACGAGAAGATCGTGAAGGAGATCTTCCGCGTGCTGCGTCCGGGCGGGGTGTTCAGCCACCACGACCTGCTCTCCGAAGGCAACCCGAACCAGAAGCCGTCGCATACGGTGACCGGCAAGGCGCAGCTGTGGGAGACCACCCGTCATAATAATTATGAGCCCCACTATCTGCGTTATAGCGGCAGCGACTTCCCGGCCCTGCTGCGGAAAGTGGGCTTTACCGTCTCCTTCCCGGATCGCTCCGGCGGCGGCGGCACGCACGTTTACGCGACCAAGCCGGTTTAATCAGACCGTGCTATAACGGCGGCGGCCAGTGGGGCTCCTCCCCTCCCTGGCCGCCGTTTTCTTTTGACGTAAAGGCCATGCCCGATGCGTTCCCGCTTCCTGCTCATGCCCGCCGCCATCATCGCCGCCGCGCCCGTCGTCGCACCCGTGGCCGCGCATGCCGACGACCTGATCAGCGTGGAACAGGCGCAGAAGCTGCTGTTCCCGGGCGCGACCCTGACGCCGGCGGACTACACCATGAGCGAAGCCGAGGTCGACCAGCTGCTGCAGAAGACCGGCATCCCGGTGTATCGCTCCAAGGTGCGCGCGTGGAAGGCCTCCACCGGCGGCTACTTCTTCGTCGACCAGGTGCTGGGCCGCGACGACCGCGTGACCTATGCGCTGGCGATCGAGGCGGATGGATCGGTGAAGGGCATCGAGATCGTCGTCGGCCTGCCGCAGTACGGCGCGGTGATCACCAAGCCATGGCAGGCGCACTTCAAGGGCTTGCGCGAAGGACAGCCGCAGCCGGCGAACATCATTGTCAGCGGACAAACGCTGACCTGCCAGCATGTGGCGGACGGCATCGCGCGCCTGCTCGCGACGTATGAGATGTTCATCGCCCCGAAGGCGAAGACTTAAATTCTCCATACTTTCGTTTAAGCAGCGCCGCTCATCGTTGTCACAGATGTTGCGGCAACGGTTCGCGGCGCGTTGAAAATCCGCGCGCTTCGGGCGCTCATCCACAGCCGCTTATTGTCACACGCCGACCGCGAAAAAGCGGGCCACCATTGCACGTCCGATCGCGTGAGCACTGGAGGCGGAGATGATGGCGGCACAGATGGAGCGGAAGCCGAGCTTTCGCGGGATCGATCCCTCGTTCGGGCGACTGGACGTTCACTGCGCGGCGTTTGTCAGCCACTGGCTGCGCATCCGCGGCGATGACGATATTCCGCACCTGGAGGAGTGGGCCGCGCTCCTGCCGGCGTCTTTTGCGACGCGGCTGTTCCGCGCCGAACTGCTGACGGACGATGCCCGGGTGCTGTTCCTCGGCAGCGAACTCAACGGCGACGGCGAGATCCTCGAGCTGCGCAGTTTGTACGCCAACATGCCGCACCGGCGGACGCAAGGCGTGCGCAACATGCACCGCGTGGTTTCCTCGCCGTGCGGATATTGCTTCGAGAGCGAGCATATCTCGGCGGAAGGACGCAGCGTGCGCACGCAGACGGTCGTTCTGCCGCTGCTGACCTATCGCAGCGAGGCGCCGCAGATCGTCGGCTTCAGCGCGGCCCTGCAGCGCAAGGCCGCGCACGCAGGCCTGATCGTCGGGATGAAACTGCGCGTGACGGCGAAGTGGTGGCTGAACGTCGGCTCCGGCGTACCGGGCACGCCGCCGAGCTAGCTCTTCTTCAAGCTCGTCAGTTCGCAGGTGAGGTTGGAGACGCTCCAGGTTTCCTTCAGGAAGATGAAGTCGTCCGGCGTGACCCAGTACAGGGCGGGCGGCCATTGGGATTGCCAGACGATGCCGAACTTCTCCGCCTTGAACTTGCCCGCCGGCACAGTGACGTCCTCGGGGCCGAAGTAGACCACCTTGATCTCGATAGGCAGGCCGGTGAGGCCGGTCTCGCCATCCGGCGAATAGGAACAGGTGATAGCGTTGATGCTGCGCTGTTCGTTGGGGGCGGTGGTGCCGCGCACGGCGCAGATCTGGCCGTCGGCGACGAGCGGATGGAGGCCGAGGAACTGATAGGGTTTGTCCGAGGTGAGCACCTGGGACATGTGGCCCGAGATCGGGCCCGGCGTGCCATGGGAGTCGCAATAGACCTTGGTGTGGCCCTCGAAGCGATAGGCGCATTGGCCGGCGATGCGGCCGCCGAGGCTCACGCGCACGAAGCCGTCGATGGGCATCCAATTATCGTCCACCGTCCACGTCGCGTCGCGCACCAGCTTCTTCTCGTCCATCTCGCACCAGGCGCGCGTGACGCGCGCGTTGGGCAGACGATGGACCGCGAAGGTCTCGCGACCGATCTCATCGCCCTTGGGACTCTTGTAGCTGACGACGCCTTCCGTGCGCGCATAGGCAAAGGTCATGGACGGACTCCTCAGGCTCAGGCGATGTCGTCACTGTGACACTCCCGCCGGGCGGGAAAAACCATTTTCGCGCCCGTGACGGCATTGTACGCTCCGCGGACATCTCTGGGGGGACTGACCATGACGTCACGCCGATCCGCGCTGATCGCCGGCCTTGCCATCACACTGTCCGCCGGACAGGCGCTTGCCGCGTCGAGCGCCAAGGAAATCAGCAAAGATGCCGAAGCCGCGCTGCAGAAACTGTACCGCAGCAATCCCGCAGCGGAGAGCATCTCTAAACAGGCACGCGGCGTGCTGGTGTTCCCGAACATCGTGAAGGCCGGCCTGATCATCGGCGGCAGCTATGGCGAAGGCGAGCTGAAGCAGGGCGGCAAGGTCGCCGGCTATTACAACTCCGTCTCCGCCTCATGGGGATTGCAGGCGGGCGCGCAGTCGTATGGCTACGCGGTGTTCCTGATGAACGACAAGGCGATCGGCTATCTCAACCAGTCCAAGGGCTGGGAGATCGGCGTGGGGCCGACGGTCGTGGTGGTGAACGAGGGCGTCGCCAAGAACCTGTCAAGCACGACGCTGAAGGACGATGCCTACGCCTTCATCTTCAATCAGCAGGGACTGATGGCGGGCGTGAATATCGAAGGCGCGAAGATCACCAAGATCAAGCGCTAAGCTTCGATCACCACCGTCAAACCGTCGGGCACGAGACTCCACAGTTCCTCGATGGCGCGGTTGCCGACGGCGATGCAGCCGTCGGTCCAATCCTCATAGAATCGGGCGGGATCGCCCTCCTCGGGGTCCGCCTCGCGCGGCAAGCCGTGGATGGCGATGTCGCCGCCAGGATCGTAGCCGGCGGCCAAGGCGCGGTGGCGGTCCACTGCGTTCGGATACGACAGATGCAGAGAGAGATGGAAGCGGCTGAAAGGGTTGCGCCCATCGACCCTGTAGGTCCCTTCCGGCGTGCGCCGGTCGCCGCGTCGTTGCTTGTGGCCGATGGGATCACCGCCCAGGGCAATCGGATAGGTACGCAGGATATCCTCCCCGGCCATCAGGAACATCAGTCGCTGGGACTTGCGCACGAGCAGGCGATCCGCCGGACAGGCGGCGAGCGCCGTGCGGTTCTGGACGATGGGCATCGCGGTCGAGAAGAACAGCAGCGCCTTGCGCCGCGGGACTTTCGGACGCCCCGCGCTCACGGCAGCGGCTCCGCCGCGGTTTGCGTGGCATCGATCCGTCCGACCCAGACCGGCAGGCCCGTCCGCTGCGCGCCGGCACGGGCAACCGCATCCCAATCCACAATGGCGCGACGCCCTTTCGCCATCGCCTTGACGCGCGCCACGAGATCCTTCGGCGGCGTGGGCGTGAACTTCCCGGTGACCGCGAGATCGTGCGCCTGATCGCGATCCGGATAGACCTCGATCACCAAGCGATCGCCGACCCAGGCCCCGAGCACATCCTCGCGTACGACCTGCACGCGGGTGCCCTTCTCCACTAAGCCGAATAACTTCTCGATGTCGGCGGGATAGAGCCGCAGGCACCCACTGCTGGCGTCGCGGCCGATGCTGTCGGGATTATTGGTGCCGTGGATGAGGTATTCGGACCAGCCCAGACGCAAGGCGAACGCACCGAGAGGATTGTCCGGACCGGGGGGCATCTGGGCGGGCAATTCGGGTTTGCGCTTGCGGATGGCTGCGGTCGGCCGCCACACCGGATCTACATGTTTGGCGATGACCTTCGTGACACCGAGCGGGGTTGCAGTGCCGGTTTCCCCAATCCCCACAGCGTAGGTTTCGACGCGGCCGGTCTCATGGAAATAGTACAGACGCTGCGAGGCGAGATTGATGACGATGCCGCGCCGGGGCACGTTCGGAAGGATGTAGTAGCTCGGGATGCGGATGAAACGCCCGGCGCCGGGCACCCAGGGATCGACACCCGGGTTGGCCGCCAGCAGTTCGAGGTAGCCGACCTGATACGCTTGCGCGACGTCGAGCAGGGTGTCCGCCGCCTTCGTCTCATACAGCACCAGCTTGTCCGCGCTGGGATCGTCGTCCTTCAACGGAAATGTCGCGGCCTGGGCCGCCGCGAGCATCGCGCTCGCCGCAATAACGGCGAGCGCGAAACCAAGTCCCCCCAAAAAACGCTTGAGCACGTTCGCGCCAGCCTACTTGCGTAGGCCGCGCTGGAACATGCGATCGGCTTTCTCGTTGGCGGCGCGGGCTTCATCGAGGGCCTGCTGTGCCGTACGCTGCGCGGCATCGGCCTGCATGCGTGCCTGGTTGGCGGCCGCAAGCGCTTCGGCAGCGGAGGCTTGCGCGCGATCCGCCGTGGTCTGCGAGCGCGTAATCGAGGACATCGTCATCTCTTCCTTGGCCCGATTATCCGCGCACCCCGCGAGACACAGGGTTGCAACGCCAATCAACGCCATCGCCATCTTCGCGGGCACATATGCCATTTCTGATCTCCTCGTCGTCACAGGGATGATTCCCCCGACGGATACGCTTCCGTCGCGCGGGAACGATAACGTGCGGTTGACGACATCGGGCTGTGACAATCCCGGAACAAAAAGTGCCGGCGATATCATTGAACGAGGATAAGGCGCGGCGTCAGGCGCCCGCAGGACGACGGTAACGCTCTGTCCTACGTAAGAGAATGCCCCTCGAACTGGCGATGCCGAGTTCGAAACTCTGGGCGACGCGGTGGGCGCGATCGAGGAAATACTCCGCCCCTTCGGGGGTGCAGACGGCACGCGCGGTTTCCTCGAACAGCAGGAGCCAGCGGTCAAAATGCTCCGCGTCCACCGGCAACTGCATGTGCTTCTCCATGGGCCGTCCGTGATAGCGGCCGCTAGTCAGCGCGAGCGACGACCAGAACGCGCACATGATTTCCAAATGGTGGTTCCAGTCCGTGATCTTGGTAGCGAAGATCGGGCCGAGGATCTCGTCGGCACGAATGCGCGCGTAGAACGCATGTACAAGCGTGCGGATCTGGTCCTCGTCGATGCCCAGCCGGTGCAAGGGAATTGAGGCGCCGGACGGGGCTTGCCCTGGGGTCTTTGAAGATGTATTCAAAATACATGTTATGTAGCGCGGAACCGTGGCGGCGTCCAGATGCAACTCACCCGATTTACCGACTACGCCTTGCGGTCCCTGATGTACCTGGGACTGCATCGGGACCGGACTGTCACCATTGCCGAGATCGCGCAGACCTTCCGGATTTCGCAGAACCATTTGATGAAGATCGTCAATCAGCTGGCGCGCCAGGGCTATATCGAAACGGTGCGCGGCAAGGGCGGCGGCATGCGTCTCGCGCATGAACCGGAGGCGATCAATATCGGCGCCCTGGTGCGCGATACCGAGGACAACATGGATGTCGCGGAATGCTTCAATGCCGCCAACCAGGCCTGCCCCCTGCTCCCGGCCTGCAAGCTCAAGTCCGTCCTGCATGAAGCGAGCAACAGCTTTCTTGCGAGCCTGGACCGGCACCGACTCTCCGATCTGCTGCCGCCGCCGAACTCCGCGAAGTCACGCGCCCTCCGCGCGCAACTCGCAAGCTAGTCTCGTCCGTTCTCCGAGGATCAAAATGCTCAAGTCAATTCCCGCGCTGCTCGTTCTGATCGCCCTTTCCGCCTGCAATGGCGCACCGCAAGGGGACGTCGCACGCGGCCAGGCGCTGTATGGCGTGTGCAAGGGCTGCCACGAATTGCGCGAGCATAAGCAAGGGCCGGCGCACTGCTGGCTGGTGGGCCGGCCGGCGGGGAAGATGGTGGGCTACACCTATTCCGAGGCCGTGACCCAATCCGGCCTGATATGGGACGAGAAGACGCTGGACGCTTTCCTGAAATCGCCGCTCAGCTTCTTGCCGGGCACGAAGATGGGCTTCGCCGGATACCACGATCCGCAGGAACGCGCTGACTTGATCGCCTATCTCAAGCAGGCAACGTTGGACCCGCAGGCGTGCGAGGGTGTGGAGAAGCCGCAATAGGCTACTTACCGGGTTTGGGCGCCGTGACCGGCGCCCACCCCTGCCCGGCCGTCTTGGCGACGACATCCTGACTGCGCGCCTGACGGCGGCCGTCCTCGTGACGGATGAGTTCGGCAATGCGGAAGCTTTGGAAGCTGTCGTAGCCTTCGTTGATCGTCATGGCGTGCGCGGCGGGCATTGCACGAAGGGACGCGAGATCCGCTTCGACCTCCGCATTCGGAAACGCAGTGGCGAAGCCGCCATAATACTTGTCGAACAGCGGCAGGATCGCACGCCAGAATGGATGATCTGCGAGCGTCACCTTCGTGTCCTGGAACTCTGGCGGGAGGAAGGCAGAGCGATGCCCATCGATCCAGTTGGAATAGTTCTTCGGGATTTGCGTACGCCAGTCCGTGCGCGTCCACCACTCCGTGAAATTATTCATGGGCAACCCGAGCAAAGCAGCGATATCGCGCGGCAATGACGTCGCGTCCCGCGTGAGGTCTTCCAGGCGCGCGCGGCGGATGTCCGGGAATAGGAAGGTCGCGACATAGTCGGCGACATAGCTGACGATAACAGGGACGGCGTCGGCGTTGCCGATGACATTGACGACCACGCGCCCTTTGGCCGCCCAGGTGCGGATATCGCGGATCAGGTACAGCGCGGGGCAACCAAGCTGTGCGAAGAAGTCCGGGCCACGGTCGATGACCTTGGTGCCGATGCGGGTGAAGCGATGACCGCGAGCGGTGAGCATTTCGCCCAGGGCGATAAGGCATTCGCCAATCTTGCGACCGGTACCGAACAGCGCGCGCGCTTCGGGGGCGAAAGCGATGAGATCGGCGTTGCGGTTGCGATCGGGTGCTTCGGTGAAATCCACCTCGTAGAGGCAGAAGGCGTCGGGAGGCGTGTTCGCGATGGCGACCGCCGTGGAGGTACCGCTCTTCCGGCTACCAAGGATGACAAAGGGCTGCATGGCCAGCATTCGATCACAGAAGGCACGACCACAGAAGCCGGGCCGTTGCGAATAGCGATCTTTTCCGCGGCTGACTTAGGACGGGCCGCGCGTTACCCTGACCGTATGAAACATCGCACCGCCTTCTGCGCCGGCATCCTTGCCCTGGCGATTGCCGCTCCCACCCTCGCCGCCGGGCCGCGCACGGGCGCGACGGTCTATTACGAAAACTGCACCAACTGTCACGGTGACGACGGCAAGGGCCCGCGCACGATCGACTTCGAGGGGCCTGCGCTGGTAGGCAACGAATTCGTCAAAGGCCAGGATGACAAGGAACTCGCCGAGTTCCTGCGCACGGGTCGCCCGGCGGACGATCCGGCCAATATGCTCCGCCTGGAGATGCCGGCCTTCAAACTGATGTCCGACGCGGACATGAAGCTGCTTGTGCAGTACGTGCACAAATTGGCCGAGAGCAATTAACAGCTACTGACCGCCGCTCGCGGTGGACTCCACAGTCGATTTTTCCGGGGGGCCGCCGGCTTCGTGCGACATGGAGCGGGTACGGGTCGACAGCTCGCCGTTGTGATCCTTCGTGTGGGTCTGCGACTTGCTCCACGTACCGCCGCCTTCGTTGGCCTGCGCTTTAGCTTGGGCATTGGTGGCGTTGGGATTGACGTGCGACTTGGCCTGGGTCTTTCCACCCGCCGCGCTGCCGCCCACGCCGATAGAGGAGGATGTGCCGCTCGACCCGGTGGAGGTGCCCGCCGTGCCGATGGTAGAGGCCGAGGTGCCGCCCGACGCGGCGCTGCCGGCGCTGCCGACCGTCGCGGAATCCTTCGTACTGCTGCCAACGGCGGCGCCACTCGCGCTCTGGGCATTGGCATAGCCCGGCATACAGGCCAGTGCGGAGAAAACGACGATGTGCGAGAGCTTGACCATGGGTATCTCCTAATCCTTCCGGCCGGGTTCGATGTAGGTGATGCAGGTCCCGTCCGACTTCGTGATGACCGTACGGCCGTCTGAGGAACTGGACGCCGAACTGCTTGCGCCCGGACCGCTCCGCGACGTGACGCCGCCGCCCGCCGTACTCGTGGAGCCGGAGACGGCGCCGCCGCCGGCACTGACGGAACTGGTTACCCCGTCCGCACTCGTGCTGCTCGTGAGCGGCGGACGTTCGCCCGGTTTGAGGTAGACCGTGCGGCAATCATCGGTGCCGGAGGATGTTGCGCGCGTACCGTCGCGGCTTGCGGACGCGCTGACGCTGCCCTTACCACTGCTGGCCGAACTGGCGGAGCTACTGACCTGCGCATTGGCAGCGACCGCGCCCAGCGCGATCCAAGCCACGAGCGCCGCGATGTCCCATCGGTTTTGCATGACGCCTCCCAGGTGCCAGGCGGCCCTACTGCCGCCCGGCGATGCAATGAACGACTAGTCGCGGTGGCGGTCACGGCCGCGGTGCTTGCCGCGATCGTGGTCGTCGTCGCTCTTCATAGTGCCCGCGGAAGACCCTGCGGTACCGACGGAGGACGAGGATTTTCCGCCGCCCGCCGAGGTACCGCCCGTGCCGAGCGTGGAGGCCGAACCGGACCCTGATCCGCTGCCGGCGGCCGAGCCGGCCGTGCCGACGGACGAACTCGAGTAGCCGTTGCCCGCGGAGGTGCCGCCCGTGCCGAGCGTGGATGCGGAACCCGCGCCGCTACCGCCGCCAGAAGAGGAACCCGCGGTGCCGACGGAGGAACTGGAATAGCCATCCTTCGTGGTGGTGCCGCCGGTGCCGAGCGTCGAACTGGATTGCGCGAACACCATCGAGGACGTGCCGGCGAGCAGTACGGTCGCAAGCGCGACAAGTGGTAAGCGTGTCATGGACTCTCTCCAACAGTGAATGTGCCGTGTCGTCTTGGAACTAGGCGACGAACGGCACCCGTCGGGAGTCGGTTCCTTGAGGCCCTGTGACCATGCCTGGCAAGCTTTCGCGGACCGCGCGCTTCATGGCGTGAAGCGGCACGCGGGCGGTGTGAGAGACGGCCGTGCAATTGCGTGCACGGTGACGCCCACGCGCGGAACGCGCGATATTTAAACTATTCCCAATGTGGATTTGGCGCTGTGCGTTACGGCGGTCCGATCGAGATCGGCACCGCGACGCCGTTGTCGAGCCACGCCGCAATATCGTCCGCCATCTTCGCCGGAATCTCGAGCATTGGGTAATGACCGACATCCTTGTAGTGGATGATCTGCACGCTGGCTTTGGCGAAATCCTTCGCGGCCTTGTCGCCGAGAGAGGCCGGCAACACCGGATCGCTGTCTCCCCACTGAAGCAGGATCGGCTTCTCGATCTGCGCGGCTTCAGCCGTGGCGCCCTTCTTCCAAAGCCCTTGCTGATTGGCGCGCAGGTACTTGCTGACGCGGCGCTGCCGGTCCGGGATGTTGTTGGTCGCGTAGTACCAATCGACAATCTCGGGCTTGAGGTTGCGCACGTCGCCAACGAGGCGCGGCAGCGTGAGGTCGTAATAGAAGCGCGGATAGTAATTCGGGAAGAAATTGCGATGGGCCCAAGCGACCGCTTCCACACGCCAGTCGATGCTGCGGCTAGGCGGGAGCTCGAGCGGGAGCGAGGACAGCGCGAGACCGCTGATACGCTCCGGGTGGGCGGCGGCATAGACCACCGACAGGGTTGCGCCGCTGGAACTGGCCACGATGGTGAATTGATTCAGATTGAGGTGATCCGCCACGGCGCCGAGAAGCGCCGCGGCCTTGTCGGTGCCGAAGTCCTCTTTCGGGTCGGTGCTGAAGCCGTACGGTGGCCAATCGTAGCGGATGACGCGGTAGTTCTTCTTGAGGACGTCGGCGACACCATTCCAGACGTTGAGGTCGGTCATGGAGCTGTGCACCATGACGATGACGGGCCCCGTGCCTTCGTCGCGCAAATGGACCTTGATGCCGTTGATCTCGACGAACTGCGAGGGTGACGCGGTGTACTTCGCCAGCACGTCCTCGGTCTTCGGCGCCCACAGCCCCACCCGCATCGTCAGCGCGGCAGCGATCAGGGCCACCACAACCACGGTCACAACTAGGATCGCAACGCGCTTCATTCGCCCCTCCTCGCTTGCGCTCACATCCTAGCAAGGTCGAGCGGCGTCGCGTAAGCTCGCTTCGTCACTTGGAGAATGAGAATGAATATCGATCCCTTCCGACTTGTCGCGTTTTTTCACGTTGTCATGTTCTGCTATTGGCTGGGCGCGGATCTGGGCGTGTGGCTGTGCGGCCGCGCCGCGCGCCGGAAGGATCTGAGCGACGACGCCCGCGCCGCGGTGCGCAAAGTCGGCCACCTGATCGACATGGGCCCCCGCTCCGCCCTGGTGCTGATCCTGCCGGCGGGGCTCATCCTCGCCTCACAATATGGAATGCCGGTACACGGCGGCGCCCTGGTGGCGGCGGTGCTGGCGTGCCTGGTGTGGCTGTGGATGGTGTGGACGATCTTCCGTCAGCCGCAGACGCCACTTGGCAAGACGCTGTGGAAGATCGACATGAGCATCCGCGCGGTGCTGATGGTGACGTTCATCGGCTTCGGCATTTCCTGCTTGGTGACGGGCGGGCCGATCGAGGACAACTGGCTGTCGGCCAAACTGATCGTGTTCGGCCTAATCCTGCTGGATGGGATTTGGCTGCGGATCGCGCTGTTCCGTATGGAAGCACTCGCACGGGCCGGCAAGGCGCCGCCGGTGGGCGCACCGCCGAGCGCATTGCAGAAGAGTTTGATGGCGTCCGTGATGGCGATCTGGGTGCTGGTGGCGATCGCCGCGTTCTTGGGCGTCGTGAAGCCGTTCTAGGGCGCCTTCCCGGCGAGACACTTCTCCACGGCGCGGAGCAGCTCAGGCTTCATCACGGGTTTGGTGATGACGGCCTTCGCGCCGAGGATGCGAGCGATGTTCAGGATCTCCGCGCCACCAGCCGCCGTACCGCCGCCGGAGATCGCGATCACCGGCAGATCCGGGCGGAGCGTGCGCAATTCGCGGATCGCTTCCAGACCGTCCTTCTCGGGCATGAACATGTCCGTGATGACAATGTCGGTCGGATTGGCGGCAATACTTTCCATGCCGAGTTTGCCGTTGATCTCGATGCGGACATTGTGCCCCTCGGGCTTCAGGAACGCAGCGATCATGGTCGCCACGACCTTGTCGTCGTCGATCACGATGATATTGGCCATTGGAGCCTTGATGAAAAATCCCCAGGTCGGGCTATCCTAGCGTAGTTGAATGCATTTTGGAGGGCGCAAATGGCCACCGCGCAGAAAGCTTTCGGACTCCTCGCCGTTGGTATCATGGCCGCGCAGTGTTCCGCGCCGCCGCCCAAGCCGACCGCCACCGTGCTGGTCCCCGCGCAATCCAACAAGGGTGAGATCCTGCGGCGCATCAACGGTCTCGATTTCAATCGCACGGACGGCAAGATCTACGCCACGAGCACGACGGCAGAAGCGATCTATCGCGTCGATCCCAAGAGCGGCGACGTGGAAATGGCGGTTCTTGCGCCCCTGGGCGAAGGCGACGATATCGCGGTGGGCCCGGATGGCGCGCTCGCCTGGACCGCCATCGCCACAGGCGAGATGCGCTACATGAAACCCGGCGGCGAGGTGCAGGTCCTGGATAAGACCGTGCCCGGGATCAATCCGGTCGCGTTCAGCAAGGACGGTCGCCTGGTCGCGGCGCAGGCCAACGAGGGCCATGCGCTCTACGAATACGATCCAACCGGTGCCAAACCGCGGCGCACGATCCTCGAGGGCATGCCGGACCTGAACAGCTTCGCCTTCGGGCCAAACGGCCTGCTGTATTCACCGCAGCGCGGCGGCAAGGCGGTGGAGATCGATATCGACAAGGGCACCTTGCGCGTCGTGTCGGAAGAGAACGGCGGGGCGGTCAAGGTCGACAGTGACGGCACGCTGATCACCATCTCCAAGCACGAGGACCTGGTGCGGATGGATCCGAAGACCGGCGCGGCCACGGTCATCACCAAAATCACAGGCGGTGTGGACGGATTGGCGGTGGGGCCGGACGGCACGGTGTACGGGTCGAGCCCGAGCGAGAGCAGCATCTTCGCCATCGATCCGAAAACCGGCGCACGGCACGACATCGTGCGTGGGCGATTCTCCAACCTGGGCGGCCTTGCGATCATCGCGCAGGACGGCAAGGAAATCCTACTGGCGGGAGACCCCTGGGGGTTCCGCAATGTCGATCCTGTGACCGGCGAGGTCACCAAGGTGGCGACGCGCGGTTTACGCGCGGGCGGGTCGTCGGATCTGGCCGTGAGCGCGGACGCCATCGCCCTCTCAAATGTGCGCCTGGGCGTTGTGCAGAAGTTGGAGCGCGCTTCCGAGAAGGTTCAGTTCGAGACGAAGGAGATCAAGACACCCTATGGCGTGGCGCTGCTGGATGACGGCGCAGTGGCGGTGGCCGACATCATCGGCAAACGCATCGCGCGCGTGACGGCCAACGGCGTCACCACGCTTGCCGACGGGTTTGAAGGGCCGGTCGGCCTCACTCGCGATGGGGAGACGCTGCTCGTCACCGATGCGGCCGCAGGGACGGTCGTGCGGGTCGACCTGAAGACCGGGACAAAGACGCAGGTCGCGGGCGGACTGAAAGGCCCCGAGGGGTTGGCGTTGCTGAAGGACGCCCGCATCGCCGTGGCGGAAACCGGGGCGGGCCGGCTGATCGCCATAGATGCGAAGTCCAAGGCACAACAGGTCTTGGCTGAGGGCTTGCCGTTCGGGGCGCACATCACCGCGACAGCGGACGGGGTCGGCCTCGCAGCGGGAGTGGCCGTCGGCAAGGACGGCGCGGTCTATGTGAGTTGCGATGGCGACTTCAGCATCCGCAAGGTCACATTCGCAAAGTAGAAATAGAAACGGCGGGGCTCTGGGCCGGCCCCGCCGTTTCCATGCACATACCCGCATATCCGCGGGCAGTGATTACCAAGTTCGCACGATGCGACGCGTGGTGCGTTCGACGACGACCGGGTGATCGTTGACGATGGTGTAGCTGTAGCGGCTCGGCTCCTGCACCTTGATGGTGGCCGGCAGGTCATAGACGGTGACGGTTTGTGGCAGGGTGGTACCGACGTTCAGCTCGATCTTCGGATCGGAGATCGGCGCGTATTTCTTGGTCGATGAGTACTCACGGAACACCGTGCCCTGGTCATTTGTCCAGGTGGTCGTGGTGGTGGTCGTTGTCTGTGCCAGGGCAATGCTGCTGGCCGACGCGATCATCGCGGCGGCGACAGCTGTTAAGAGCGACTTCTTCATGACGGATCTCCTCTCCAGTTGCGTTCAAGGCCAGCATCATTGAACCTTCGGCGGCAAACGGGCCGATGCGCCGGGAAGTTCCACGCGTGCCGTTACAGATCGCCAATGGAACACCGGATGCGCGCAAGACTGCGTGTGTGCACAGCACCATCAATCCAAGAGTTGAGCTGATACAGCGTGCGGTTACACTGAACCCGTTGAAGCGATACGGGGACGCGCAGACATGTCACTCTTCATCGAAGTCGTCGGCTGGATCGGCGTCGTAATGATTCTCGGATCGTATGCGCTGTTGTCGCTTGGCAAGCTCGATGCGCGCACGCCGACCTATCAATGGATGAACGTGGTGGGCGCCGCTGGCTTCATCATCAATAGCGGTCACAACGGCGCCATTCCGTCTGCCGTATTGAACGTGATCTGGATGGGCATCGGATTTTACGCGCTTTGGAAAATGCGGGTTGCGCGTTAGGCCGGGCGCGCGTTCGCAACTGTCACGCGCCAGATTCTTACCATTGATGGTTTTCGCTGGAGCGCCTACACGCGACTCTGTGACAGAGTTGGGATCATGGTAACAAAGACCGGAACAAGCGATCTTCAGTAGCTTTACGTACCTTGTGTATCACAGACACGCCGCGCGCTGCGGTCGCCAAGGTACAAGAAAATGGCAGCAAAAAATTTCAAACGTGGCTCGGCACTGACCATCGCATTGCTGCTCATCGCCAGCGTTCCCGCAACGGCACCATTCGCTTTCAACTCCGATTTCGATATCTCCGATTTCCTCGCAAGATTGTGGTCGCCAGCGCGGTCGCAATTGCATGTGGAAACGCGCGCAGCGCTGAGCCGCTGGGCTGAAGAGATCGTCTCCGGGCACGAGTTCGTCGTCGAGACGTCGCCGTTGCTCACCGCGAATGAATTGCTTGCCTACACACCCGTGGAAGAACCCGTGCCGCTGGCGCCGGAAGGCGCGCCACTGTTCGGCCACGCGATGGCGATGGTCAACGCCACGAAGTTCACCGACCTTCCCAAGCCCCCGGCGCGCATGCGGCCGATGGCGCTTCCCGCGCTCGCGCGTGTCTCTGCGAGCGGCATCGACGTCTCGGCCGGTGGCGGTTCTCAGGGCGCTGACAGTGGCCCAACCACAATCAGCGCTGCGGCCGAGACGTCAACCGCCGACGTCGCGGAGGCTGTGGTGGCGCAAGCTGAAGCCAATGATCCCGAAGAGTCCGGCATCCCGCAGCACCTTCCTGGGCCAGGCGCATTGCCGCTGCTGGGGTTCGGCCTGATCGGACTTATCGCGGCACGTCGTCGGCGCTAAGCGCCGACGAGGCAGCGACGAACGGCATTACGAAGCTGCTCGGCCAGAATTGGCTTGGTGAGGATTTCTTTCGCACCCAGCGCGTGCGCCATGCGCAATGCGTCCGTGCTGGAGAGCGTGCCGCCGCCAGAGATGGCGATCACCGGCAGGCCCGGCTTCTTGCTGCGCAATTCCCGGATTGCTTCCAACCCGTCCATCTCGGGCATGAAGACGTCGGTGACGACGATATCGGGAGCCTCTGCCTCAACGGCAGCCATACCGTGCAGACCGTCGTGTACGGTTTCGACCGCGTGTCCGTCTTTCTTCAGGAAAGTCGCAAGGCTCGCCGCGACGACCTTGTCATCCTCGATCAAGAGAATCTTGGCCATGGCAGTCTCCGCGCGATACGGATTTGATAGCCTAACGAAAGCTGTGCTCGCGTAAAAGGGGTTCGTCGGCCGGGCCGTGGTCACGCAGTGATACAGTCCCGCCTTCGCGGTGCCGTAATCCGCCCCGGCAGGCGGACGTGCAGAATACCGAGGCGCGCGCCCCCTCCTGAAAGGGCAACGCCACGCGTGCGTTCATCAGGCTGATCCGCAAGGGTTGGCCTGATGTGCTGTCAGCGCCACGAACCGGCCTACTGCCGCGTTAGACCTCGGTAACGTAAGGAGGCCATTATGTACAAACTCACGACACATCTTCTCGCTGTTTTGACCATCGGCGGATTGAGTTCCGCGCATGTCCTCGCGCAAGCCCCGTCGGGAGCTTCGAGCGCCCCGGCCGCGAGCGCGGGTATGGCGACCCCGCAGTCGACACTTCCGCCGCTCACCGCGCCGACCTCCGTCACGCCGAATGCGGGTGCGCCAGGTGCCGCGGGCCGGACGGATCCGACCAACCCCAACAATCCGAACGACAGCCTGAGCAGCGGCCTAGACCGCACGACACGCGGCACGACAGACACGACAAACGCACTCGGATCTCCGACCGCGGAGCGCGCCGACGCAAGCTGGTGCCGCGGCGCCGGGCTGAGCGCCAATGATGCGCGTAGCTGCGAATCACGCATGAACACCGCCGCCACCGACCAGCAGCGTGCGGACATCCAGTCGAACTATCGGGGCCGCAGCTCCGCAAGCATGCAGAGCTCCGGCGGCAGCGCGTCCCTGAACCGGCGCTTGAACGACGGCCTGGGGGTTGGCGCCAACAGCAGCAACAACGGCGGCGGCATCAACGATCCGCTGCGATAGGGCTTGCCGCCGCGCCCAGGAGTTCATGCCTGCGGCGCGGCAGGCTTTCCGGATGTTCCGCCTGAAGAAAGCCGAGCATTTTTTCACGAACTTCGCAGCGCAGATCCCAGGCTTTTCCGGAATCCGCCGCGCTGCACAGTATCCGCATTTCCACGGTGGCGTCCTTTGAGTCCGTCACCTGCACATTGACCACCTGCTTGTCCCAGAGCGCGGACGCTTTTACTGCCTCCTCCGCTTTCTTGCGGAATGCCTCGACCGGCAGGGTGTAGTCGAGTTGGAACGTCACGGCGCCGATCACGCTGGCGCCGACGCGCGTCCAGTTCTGGAACGGTTTCTCTATGAAATAGGTCAAAGGGACGACCATCCGCCGCCAATCCCAAAGCTTGATCACCACGAAGGAACCGTTGATCTCCTCCACCCGTCCGAATTCGCCTTCCAACACGAGCACATCGTCGATACGGATCGGCTGAGTGATGGCGAGTTGAAGGCCCGCGATCAAGTTTGACAACACCGGCCGGGCCGCGAGGCCGACCACCAGCCCCGCTGCGCCGGCAGAGGCGAACAGGCTGACGCCGAATTGGCGTACGCTGTCGAACGTCATCAATGCTACGGCGGCGGTAATGATGACGATCACGACATTGACTACCCGCTTGAGGATGCGGATCTGTGTCATGTGCTTTCGGGCCAGCAGATTGTCGGCCACGTCCAGCCGATAGCGGCGCACGTGCCGCGCGGCCGCGATGTCCACGGCGATCAGCACGGTCCAGCCGAGCAGAAGGATCACCGCGACCCAGACGACCTGTCCCGCGATGTCGTTGAGCTTGCGCGGAAACAGCGGCGACTGGACGACGAAGTTCACAGCGACCAGCAGAAATACGGCGCGCGTAAGATTGCGCGTTCGCGGGATCAGTGAGGTCCAGAACGCCTTGCGTTTCCCGACCACGCGCCGCAGGATTCGTTCAACAATGGCATGAACGAAAAGCGCGACAGGTATCGCAATCGCGGCGAGCACGAGCCCGATCACCCAGTCCGGGACCCAGCTGAGTTCAGCCCTTACGCGAAGAAAGAGGTGCGTGATCGCGTCCATGCCCGAGCAAAATGCCCGGACAACGGAATTGGGTCCTAGTCGGAGACAACCACCTTAAAACCTCCGAAGATCATGCGCTTGGCGTCGAAGGGCATCTTCTTCGGGTCCATCTGATTGGCCAGTCGCTTGTCCGTCATCACCTTCGCCATCACGGCGTCGCGATGCTTACGGCTTTTGTAGACGATGTAAGAAAACACGGCGACTTCGGTGCTTTTCAGCTTCACGCTGCGGGGAAACGAGGTGCGCTTGCCCCAGGAGACGTCCTCGGCGACGCACTCCTTGTATTCCAGCGCGCCGTGATCCATCCAAACGGTCCGGGCCAAGCGCGCCAATTTGACATAGGCCGGGAGCTTCTTCTTTGGCACCGGGACCACGAAGCCATCTACGTAGGACATGATCTTGCCTTCCGATCTGCAAAACGAACGGTCGGCAGTTTGCCACAATGACATTGGCTACTTCATCACGGATCGGCGAGCGCGGCCTCCAGACGTACGCCTAAAGTAGCGAACAACTCTTTCCGCGCAGGCGACGTTCAGGAGTCGTGCGCTCCACTGTCGGAACCTTCGCCGTCTTGCTGAGTGTCAGCATGGCGCTGACGGCAGAAACGCGTGCCGCGACTTTCACCCTTTCCGATGTGACCACGAGCCTTCGGGACCGTTTCTCTGCCACACCGGAGCGCGAGAATAACCGGCTGAGCGTCGTGCGCGCGTTCAGCCCGGTCGGGTTTGCCCCGATCGGCTCGGACGGGCTGACAATCCTGCGGACCTTCGCCCTTAGTTCGCGTGCCTCATTCGCCGCAGGAACGCACGCGGCGCGTACGACCGTAGCGCCGATCCTCGGCCCGCCCCTCACTTACCGCAGCGTCGATCCCCTGGCGGGCCTGACCTATCGCATCGCCGACGGCGCCGCACTCTATGGGCACTACGGCAAGACGACGCGCGCGCCCACGCTGCTAACATTCGAATGTTTCGACGGGTCAGCGTGCCTGCTGGGGCGCGCGCTGAACGATCCGCCGTTGCGGCAGACTGTTTCCCAGACCCTCGAGGCGGGCCTCCGCAGTTCGGGAGACGGTCCGTGGGGGTGGACATTGAGTGTCTACCGCAGTCAGGCCAACTTCGACTTGGTTACCCTGGCAAGCGCGCGGATCGGCCGAAATATCGCCACCAACGTCGCGGGCACCGCGCGCAAAGGGTTCGATCTGCGGCTGCGCTTTGCCGAAGGGCCCTGGGAGCTGTCCGCCGGATACACGTATCTGGCGGCCACCTATCAGTTCGACGGACGCTTCACCCTGCCGTTGCCGACAACGGCAAGAGCGGGCGACGAACTCCGCATGCGCAGCGGCGACCGGATCCCCGGCATCGCCCCCCATCAAGGGCGGGTATCCCTCGGCTATGCGATCCGTTCGGGCTGGTCGGTCGGCGCCGACGTGCTCGCGGTGTCGCACCAGCCGCTGGCCGGCGCGGTCGGCGGGCATTTGCCCGGCTATTGGATAGCCAACCTACATACATCCCTACAGCTGACGGAGACCTTGAGCCTTCAGGGCGTGATCGGCAACGTGTTCAACCGCGTCTACAGTGACTACGGCGCATTCTTCGAGACCGGCGCTTTGGCCGCCGTTCTGCCGACCGTTCACGACCCGCGACGGCTCGCACAAGGTCAGCCAATTTCCGGTCGCGCGGGATTGCTGCTGCGGTGGTGAAACGTCTTGAAATCGTGACCAATAAATATACTTTCGACTCAAATCCGTCTGACGCCTTCCGCTTTCGCTAGCGCAGGGTTGCCCCCATAATCCCAGCAGGCCAAGCGCGCTGCGCGGCCGCGAGGGGAAGCGTCGTGGCGAGAGAACCGGTACCGATCGATCCGTTGGAAGGTCGAGATCCCCTTGGTCCGCATCGAAACCGAATGATGTTCCCCTTGGCCCTTACGGGGGCCGGGTTTCTCACGCCGTTCGTCGTCAACGACTTCATCACGGGACGTTACCTGCTGGGGGTGGCCCTGCTGTCCGTGGTGGTTACCTTCGCGATCGACGCGTGGGCCATCAAGACCGGACGCAATCCGCCAATCCCCTACCCCGTGCTGCTGATCCCGATGATCGCGGCGATGGGATTGTCGCTCTCGCAGCAAGGCATATACGGCGCGATGTGGGCGTTCCCGGCCGTGCTGTTCTTCTATTTCGTGCTGCCGCGGCTGCTCGCGAACATCGGCAGCGGCGCCCTGCTCGCCGCCTCCTCGATCTTCATCAATAATTTCTTCGGCGCGGACGTGACCATTCGGTTTGTGTTCTCGCTCGCCCTGACCATCGTCATCATCAACATCGTATTGAACGTCATCAGTCGTTTGCAGCAGGAACTGCTCGACCAAGCCGTGACCGATCCGCTTACCGGGGCGTACAACCGGCGTCACATGGAATCCACCTTGAGCGATGCGATGGAGCGTAATCGCCGCAATAAAGCGCCCGCGTCCGTGCTGCTGTTCGACATAGATCATTTCAAGAAGATCAACGATCAGCACGGCCATGACATGGGCGACAAGGTGCTCAAGGGCTTGGTCGGGTTGGTGACCCAGCGTTCCCGCAAGCTCGACAAGCTGTTTCGCATCGGCGGTGAGGAGTTCCTCCTTTTCCTGCCGGACACCAGGGCAGCGGATGCGGTGGCCCGCGCGGAGTTATTGCGCGTGCTGATCTCCGAGGCAGGGTTCCTCAAGGACCGGCCGGTGACAGTGAGCTTGGGCGTAAGCGAATTGGCGGGCGATGCGTCGCGCGAGGCCTGGATCAAGCGTGCCGACGAGGCGTTGTACACAGCCAAGCAAACCGGCCGAAACAAGGTTGTCCTGGGCGCCCCGCCGCAAGACCAGTCCGGCGCCCCCGCCGCGCCAGCCGAAACTGCGGCCGCCTGACGGCGCGCGAAACCAAATCCGTTCCGCAACGTTTAAGAGTGCAGACCGGCGCATCGGGCGTCGGCAAGTACGAGAGTCTGCGCCATGCTCACCGGCCCCAATAGCCTGATCGGCATCATCGTCCTGATCGCCGACATCTATGCGATCATCAGCATCCTCGGCAGCAGCGCCTCCAACGGCAACAAGGCCTTGTGGGTGATCATCATCGTGCTGCTGCCGGTCGTCGGCTTCATCCTGTGGTACTTCCTGGGACCGAAGGGCGCGGCGCGGGTCGCATGATTTTCCATACCCTCGTGGCTTGAGGGTTTACCGCGCCAATACGGACCGTGCAGAGTATGGGCCTCACTCCCGGGAGGCATCATGCAGCACGAAACCATTCGCGGCCGTCTTCTCTATTCGTCGAAGAAGAAGGAAATCCTCGACAAGGTCCGCGGCGGCGAGACCTACATCATCACGAAGCATGTCGACGGACGCCGCACCCTGCGGGCGCATTGCTCAATCGACGAGAATTCGCCGCATGTGCTGCGGGACTCCATCGTCAATTTCGATAAGAACTGGCAACCCCGCGAAGCCTTCGTGCAGATCACAGTGGACGAGGCCTTCGTCGGTTCCGCCTGGTATCGCTTCACGGATAAGACCGCCGAGTGCGAAGGCTTCACACAGAAGGAAGGGCGGTTCTCCACGCGCTTCGAGCATGAGGGACCGATCGCCTATTTCGGGACTCACCCGATCCAGGCCGATGGCCAGCACCTGAATTGCTATGACCTGTCCAAAGGTCCCGGTACGCAGGTGACGCCGCCCTCGTACATGTGTTCCCTGCACCATCGCGGCGCCGACGGCCCTGTGCTGATCCGCCGCAACATCGGCTCAACGCAGACCTTCATCGGGAAGGAACGCATCACGGTGAAGGCCGGCACCTTCGACGCGCTGCACTTCGCCTGGGGTACGAACCACGACGACAACTATATGGGTACGGATATCCACCCGCCGTACCATCTTTGGGTAACGGATGACGGCGACTACATCGTGCTGAAGGCGCATGTGACCGGGTACATGCAGACCTACTACGAACTGGTCGAACTCGAGCGGCGGATGAACTTCTTCTAGGCGACATCGAGGGGGGAACGCGATGCGGATCGTGAATGGGGCCTTGGTTGCGCTGATGTTGACCACGGCGGCGCAGGCGCGCGACCTGGAGCGCGCGCCGGCCGAAAGCGTCGGAATGACGCAAGCGGGACTGGCACGGCTCAAATCAGATATGCAGGCTATGGTCGCTGACGGGCATCGCGCGGGGATCGTTTACGCCGTGGCCCGGAAGGGCAAGCTGGTGGCGCTCGAAACCATCGGCAAGCGTAACGTCGAGAAGAACCTGCCAATGACGGCCGATACGCAGTTCCGCCTCTACTCCATGACGCGGGCGGTCTCGACGGCGGCGATACTGACCCTGGTGGATGAAGGCAAGCTCAAGCTCGACGATCCGGTGTCGAAGTACATCCCGGCGTTCGGGAACATGCCGGTGATCAAGGCGCTGGATGCGGAACCGATCGTGACCGAGCCCCAGCGCACGCCGATGACCGTGTTCCATCTGTTCACCTACACCTCCGGCTTGGGCTACGCCCGCGATTGGCCAAAGAGCATCGGCATGGATCAGCGCGACATTCTCGATCTCAACGGCACCATCGCGGACGGCGTGGCGAAGCTCGCCAAGTATCCGTTGATGTATCAGCCGGGCGCAAAGTGGCACTACGGATTCTCGAGCGACGTGCTGGGCCGCATTGCGGAAATCGCGTCGGGCGAACGTCTCGATCAGTTCATGCGCAAGCGATTGCTCGACAAGCTCGGCATGGCGGATACGGGCTTCTCGGTGCACTTGGGCAAGCGCGACATGCTGGCGGACGCTTATGCGCTGGATGGCAGCGGCAAGCAGAGCAATGTAACCGCCAGGCTGCCGCCCTCGTCCAGCTACGACAAGCCGGGGACGTTCTTCTCCGCCGGCGGCGGCTTGGTGTCGACCGCCAGCGATTACCTGCGCTTCTGTCAGATGCTGCTGAACGGCGGCACATTGGACGGCGTACGGGTGCTGAAGGCAGAGACGGTGAAGAACATGCTGACTCGGCACACCACGCCCGACCAAGGCTTGGTGAACTGGTATGAGCCCAAGCCGCCGACCCTATGGGAAGGCTATGCCTGGGGGCTGGCAATCGGCGTGCGCGCGGAAGAGGCGGACCACACCGTACCCGGTTCGCCCGGCGACGCCGGCTGGGACGGCCTTGCCAAGACGCATTTCTTCGTCGATCCCAAGGAGGACTTGACCGCCGTGGCGATGAGCCAAGCGATCGGGCCGGATGATCCCAACCTCGGCATCGTTCTGCGCAAGGGCGTCTACGGCGCGCTCAAGAAGTAGGTCAGTCGAGGATAATCCGCTCTTCGGCGGTAAAGGTTCGTGCATCTTGCGCGCCCCCGGCCCGGCCGATCACGGAGGCCCACGACATGCCGCGGGCATCGTCCAGACTGACGGTACGGAGGTGCGCTGTCAGTCCCATATCGCGCGCTTCAGCGACGGAAAACGCATCCGTGTCGAGGGTGAAGAGTGCAAGGCGATTGAGGTCCGCGCTATCAGCTGCGATGCGGGAAGATGCACCCGGCAGCAACAGCACGTTGGGTGTCTCCGCGGTGCGATTGATCTCCTGCAGGTCTTGATAGACGTCGAGATGGGTCAACACCTCGTCAAGGGAGGTCACCGACCGGCGCAAACGCGGCTCAAGAGCTAAAGCGAAGTTCGGCTCATCCGTACCCGTTTCCACCACGCGCCAGAAGCGCGCCACGGTTTCCGCCCGGGTGAGGTTCGCCATGAACTGTTGCTGGCCGCGCTGCGAGATGAGGAAGGCGGCCTGCGGATCGTTCAGGTACAGGTCGAGCTTGGCGCAAAGTTCGTCGAAATCGCCGTAGGCCGCGTAGTGTTCGCCTTCGCGATAGAACGTGCCGACGCCCGCCAGATCGGACAGGCGGTCCGTCAGAAGGAAACCGCCCGCAGCCGGCACTTCGAAGAAGCGCAGGTTGGCATCGCCATTGAGCGAGATGTTGAGCGCGATCAGACTGCCGCTGTAGAGCTGGGCCAATTCCTGAGGCCGGCACATGGTGTGGCGCACCGGATAACCGCGGCGTTTCAGCTCTTCGATAAACTTCCCGCGCCGGGCGTGGGATTTGTTGACATGCCCGACGATCAGGATTTCACGGCGGCGTTCATCGGAGAACGGCAAGGTGCGCGGGTCGGCGACGATCCCTGGCAGCCAATGGACCGGGCCAAGTCCCGCCTCCGCGAACCAATGCGCGTGCTGACGTTTCTCGGCGAATATCACGTCGAAGCGTTCGCGCACGGCGTAGCGCAAGAGGTCCCACAGGTTATTGCTATGTTGGGTATCGCCGAGGATGAGGACCTTCCGTCCAGGGAACGCCGCAACATTGCGCGGCGTGGTCGCGGGCATCGCCCAGTGGATGAAGTAGTCCGCATCCTTGGCGCCGGGTATCCGTTCCAGAATTTCGGCGAAATTGGGCGCGCCGAATTGCGGCGGGAACGACATGCGCGTGCCGCTGGCCCACTCCACCTCGCCGAACACCCCGACGGAGCTTTGTTGACTGCTGAAACGCACCGGCGGAACCAGCGTCGGACCGCCCGCGGGATGAAGCATGAAGACGGACGGTTCAGCCATCGAGCAATACCGGCGCGTTCCAGGGATCGAACGGCATCAACGCACTTTGACCTTTCAATGGACGCATCGTTTCGATGGCTTTGTCGTTCAACATCGCCGCGACGAAAGAAAACGAGCTGTTCGAAATGGCCAAGCGGTCAGCTTGGGTAAGGATGTGGAAGTCGGCCAGGAATTCAGCGCCCGGCAGATAGGGGCCCAGGTCCGCCGCTGACACAGGCCTGTAAAGCGCGAAGGTCCCGATAACGCCGGGATCGTCTGTCGCGATGTACAGGATTGGGCGATCCAGGCTGGGCCACATCCTCTGAAGCCAGTCGAGATATACTTCGGCCGGCGCGATCCAGAACCGGTCGTTTCCGACGAAATCGCCGCGGCGCAGATGCAGCGCGACCAACGTGCCGTGCGCCGGCAGCGTTTTCCGCCAGTTGTCGGCGCGCAGCTGAAGTGCCGGACGCAGACGAAAGAAGGTGCGAATGCGATCGCGTGCCGGGCGCAACGCGCCGGTCTCACCGCAGAAGAACCCCTGAAAATCGCGCCCGGCGAGAGACGCGGACGGATCAGCGCAAACGGCGCCGACAAGATCCTTCTCCTGTTCGGTCACCGGCGGAAGGACCGCACTCAAGAACGGGTCGTCGATCTGAAAGAGATCGCGGCCGACCCAATCGGGGAATTCCGCATCGATCCCGTGCTGCTCGGCGTAGGCGCGCGTGACAGCGTACTGAAGCAATTGGTTGGCGAAGCGCCCGTGCACACCCAGCCCACTGCATGTGACCGCCACCTTGGATGCGCGCGCGCGCGGCGGCGGCGGTTCCCCGAACCGCCCGCGCAGGAGAAGTGTCGCGCGGCGCGTAAAGGATGTTCCCATACCAGGATGGTTGGAACTGATAAGGTCGTAAGTCCGTACTGCATCCTCGGGACGGCCGGTCAGTTCGTAGATGCGGGCCAAGGCTAGCTTCGCGCCGGAGTAGCGCGGCAGGATTTCGATAACGCGATGGGCAAGGGCTTCGGCTTCGCCAAGCTGGCCGCCGGCCAGCAGCGCTTCCACCTGCCCCATGAGTTCCGCCGCGCTGACGCTGGCCATATCTTCGCTCCGGCGACGGACGCCGTCGCGCCGGGGCAAATTAAGGGCGCAGGCCTAGGCTCGCAAGGATTTCGGACCTCAGGATCTCAGCCCTTCAGGGCGCCGTCAGGGTCCTTGGCGAGCGCGGGATACTTCTGTTCCGCGAGTTGGCGCCAACTGGCCGGCATATCCGCGTATTTGAACACCTTCCGTCCGAAGCCGCGGCCGATGTAGTTGCCGGGATGCCCCTCCATGTCCAGGAAGGAGCCCCAGGTGTTGAGGTCATTGAAGCTCATCTGCGACGGCGGGTTCTTTACCGCGGGGTCCATCACGTCGGACTCTTTCCCGGAATAAGTGAACCAGTCATTCACCTGCACCAGATGTGCGGACCCGCCCATGCCCTCGGCACGCGCAACGACGGACTTGTTGGTCGGCGCGGCTGGGCCGGCGCCCGCATCCGGCAACATCCGGATGGCAAGGTCGCCGTTGATGAAGACCTCGCCATTCTCCACCCAAGCGCGCTTCGTATTGACGTTGGTCTCCACCTTCATACCAGGTACTCGCATGCCGTCGAGCTTGAGGCCGGTGGGTTCATGCTGACGCGTGACGGGCTTCGGCGCCTTGTAGGGGACGTCGACCTTCTTGCCGGTCCACGGGTTGTCATAGACCTCGAGCAGCCTGCCACTGTCGATGTCGGTGAAAAAGTCGACGCTAATCGAGGTGATCTGATAGCGCCCGCCGTCCAGTTCCTTCGCGCGGAACCAGGAGCCGGCGAGGATGTTCCACATCGGCGTCAGCTTGCTGTCCACCATCCCGTAGCGGATCAGGTGTAGCCAGTGGAACGTGAGCTGGTCGTTCGCCGACCAGCCCAGTTTGCGATAGGCGAGCCCAGTGTGGAGGGGATTGGTTGGATCGAACTTCGGCGGCGTTGCCGCCGCGGCCGATCCTCCGGCGAACGATGTTGCAACCAATGCCCCTAACAACGTCCGCCGGTCCATGGTCCCCTCCGCAGGATAGGTCGCTTAGCCCTTCAGTGCGCCGGCCGGATCTTTCATGATGGCCGGGAACTTGGCTTCGGTGATTTCGCGCCACGGCTTTGGCATGGCGGCGATGCTGTTGACCTTGCGGCCGAAGCAACGGCTGTAGAAGTTGCCGGGCTTATCGCCCATCTCCATCCAGTCCGGCCAGGTGTTGAGATCGCTGAAAGCTTGGCCCGCGGGTGCCGATGTCACCTTCGGATCGGCGACGTCCTTGGTCGACCCGAAGTACGTCGACATGTCGTTGACCTGGAAGATCTTGCCGCCCGGCGCGGTAGGTTCGCCGCGTACGGACGTGTCGCCCCGCACCCACACGTCGTTGCCCTCGACCCACGCAGGACCGGTTTCGCTGACGCGTTTCATGGTCATGCCGGGGCGTTCGAATGGCGGAAATTTGGGACCGGCCTTCTCATAGATACGCTTGCCCGGCTTGGGCGGCGCATAGGGTACCTTGTGCTCTTTGCCAGTGTATGGATTTTTGAAGGTCTCGAGGAACTTGCCGGTGGCGAGGTCGGTGTACCAGTTGATCCCCATCGAGGTGACTTCATAGCTGTCCGCATCGATGTCGCGCACGGTGAAGATGGTGGCGATGTGCATATCCCAAAACGGCGTATAGGCGCTGTCCATGAGACCGGACCGCGTGCCCATCATCCACCAGAAATGGATCTTCTCGTCCTTGGCGTGGGACAGCTTGCGCAGGATGAGTGCTTTGTCCTTTACGGGATCGAGCGCCGCCGCGGCTTCCGCGTGCGTGATGATGGCCGGCGCCGCGAGCGCGCCCGCCGCCAATCCGAGTGCCTGTCTACGCTTCATCGTCATTGCCCCCTGTACATTGCGATGTGATCTTGGATGAACTGGTCGAGCGACGTCGGCGGACGGCCAAGCAGCTTCTGAATGGTGTCGGTCGGCTTGGTGAGCCCGCCGCCGACGCCCTCCTCCGTAAAGAGTTCGCACACCGCATCGGCGCGCCACGGCGGCAGGAACTTGCCGAGGATTTCGCGATACGCTGACATCGGCTGACGCACATAAGTCACCGGCTTGCCCAATGCCTTACTGAACTTCTCCGCGACCTGATCGAAGTTCAGGATCTCCGGACCGGTAAGGTCGTAGCTCTTGTTCTCGTGGCCGGGCTCGCTCAGCACTTTCGCGGCCACGGCGCCGACATCGCGGGTATCGGTGAAGCCAGTCTTGCCTTCGCCGCAGGGCACGACGATGGTGCCGTTGCCGACGATGGTGCGGGCATTTGCGAACAGCGTTTGCATATAAAAGGTGGGCTTAAGCATGGTCCAGGCCAGACCCGACGCCTTGATGTAGTCCTCAGCGCCGACATGCATCTGCGGCACCTTCGCCGTCACGCCGTGATGGGCTTCGATCGAGGACAGCTTCACGATGTGCTTCGCGCCCGCGGCCTTGGCGGCATCGACAAAGCGTTTTTCATTGTCCAATTGCTCTTCACCGTTCGGCATGACGAGGAAGGCCTTTTCGACCCCAGCGAAGGCAGCCTTCAAGCTGGCAGCGTCCGCGAGATCGCCCTGCACGACTTCAATGCCGAGGGCGGCGATATTCGCGGCCTTCTCGGGATTGCGCGCGATGGCGCGCAGACGTCCCTTCATCTCGGGCATGGCTGCAAGAGCCTTGGCGGTGGCGCTCCCGACCTTACCGGTGACGCCGGTCAACAAAATCTTCAAAGACTCTCTCCCTCAAGAATGGTCCACAACCTTAGTTCGCAAGGCCCTTTTGAGCCATGGCGTTCCCTTGCCTGCCCGCTTTGCGGCGCGATAAATTGACGCAATGACCACGCGAGGCCCCTGTGTTTTGGTCGTCGAGGACGACCGTTTGACCCGTCAAGTCGTGGTCGCGTTCCTGAAGCGCGGCGGCTACACCAACATTGTCGAGGCAAGTCTGGCCGAACAGGCCATCAGCGTGCTGTTCCGCGACCGGGATACACGGGTGAATGTCGCGATTATCGACCTGATGCTGCCGAGCGCCAGCGGCCTGACGATTATCCGTAAGTTGCGTAGTGCGAAGGCGGCGTGGCGCAAGAACCTGCCGGTCGCCGTGATGACCGGCCGAACCGACACAGATACTTATAAGATGGCTGCCCGCCGCGGCATCCAGGCATACCTTTTGAAGCCTGTCTCGGCCGCATTGCTAGTAGAGACCGTGGGCAAACTCCTGACGTCGCATGGCATTGCGCCGCCGAAGCCGCTCGCCACCTTGACGAACACCCCTGAGCCGCTTGAAGCCAAAGACCTCCCCCCGACCCTGGACGCAGATTTCTAAACTGTCCATTTTCAAAGCCGATGGGGCGCGAGCGATCACATCAGCGCGAGGGATGGCGTCGGCGCGGGCGGCAAGCGTAAGCTCCCACCTGGGAAAAGCCAGGGAGGGACCACCCATGCGCACTTATATGATGACACTCGCCGCCGCCATTCTCGGCGCCGGCACCGCGATCGCCGCCGATGCGCCAATGTGCGCAACGCCGGAGCAAGCAAAGCAGGTGCAAGAAGTCTACAGCAAGGGCGGCATGTTGCCGCAGATCGCCAATCGGACTCTCAAGATGAACGAAGCGGTCATCGCGAGCGCTCTTCCACCCGCGCAATCGGTCGGAACGTCCGGCAAGAATTTTGCCGCCGTGTGGAACGAACTCGTCGGCATGGAAGGCGTCACGCTCGTGATGAAGGGCGGTAACGTGTACGAGATCCGCGGCAAGATTCCTAAAGGCGAGCCGTCGAAGTCCAGCCAGTACTTCAACATAGAGAACGACGTCGGACTCAGCGGCCACCTGCGTCCCGACCTGTACGGCGCGATTTATTCGCTGGCGATCCCCGCCCGCATCCCGAATTCCGTTTCGCGCGGGATCCTGTTCACGGATCGCGAAACCGGCGAAGCTGCTTTCATGATTGCACCGGGGCTCGTGCGCGAAGGCACGACGCCGCCGCCCGCGGTGCTTGCGCAGTTCGACAAAGTCACCGCCACGATCAAGTCACTTGGCGCCGCTTGTCCCACTAAGTGAGTCACAGACGACTGTGACTCATGAGACACAGGCGTAATTCAAATTACCTGCACACGTCTTGTTAGATTGACCCCGTCGCGCTCGCGACTAGAGTTCGCGCCTCGCGACGGGGGTTTGTCCTCACGTTAGCGCCGTTCTGCGCGCTACGTCTCGCCTTTGCTCTGAAGGCGCACCTCCGCTGCATGCACAACGGAGGTCTTCCATGCGATTTTCCAAGCGTCTCTTAGCGGGCACGGCTGTGTCCGTCCTCGCCGTTCTCACCTCGACCGAAGGGTTCGCGCAAGCCGCGCGGCAATCCTCGAGCATGACCGGCCTCGAAGAGATTACGGTTACTGCGCAGCGTCGTGAGCAGAATCTGCAACAGGTGCCGATCGCGGTGTCCGCGTTCTCCGAAGCGGAGCTGCAACGCCGTCAGATCAGCCGCACTATCGATATCATCCAGTTCATCCCGAACATGGAAGGCCACAACAACACCGGCATCGGCACCGCGAACACCTATTCCATCCGCGGTCTCAACAACACTGAATCGATCGCGACCTTCGATCCGCCGGTCGGCACCTACGTCGATGAAATCTTCATCGCGCGCCAGAACTCGAACAACTTCGCTTTCTTCGACGTCGAGCGCCTGGAAGTGCTGCGTGGGCCGCAAGGCACCCTTTTCGGCCGCAACACCACCGGCGGCGCGATCACCGTCACCATGAAGAAGCCAGCCGAGACTTTCGGCGGCTTCGTCGAACTCGGTTACGGCAAGTACAACCGCGTGCAGGCGCGCGCGTCCGTCGATGTGCCGTTGATCGAGGACAAGATCCTCACCAAGACCTCCCTCTTCCGCATCCGCGACGACGGTTACGTGTTCAACCGGACGCGCAATCAGCACATGAATTTCGAGCACGCCTACGGCCTGCGCGAAGGCCTGCAAGTGCGCTTCTCCGACACGGTGAAGTGGGACGGTTCGGTCGACTACATCAATGACAACTACGCCAACCTGCTGAACAAGATCGACCCGGTCACCGGCGACCGCTACTCCATCACGGGCATCGGTACCGATCGCGGCATCGGCGCGTTCGTCACGGGCGCGAAGCAGAACCAGGGCGCCGGCAGCCGTACGCGCACGCTCGGCATCTCGTCCAATCTCACCGTCGAAGCGGGCGATGCCACGATCAATATCATCACCGGCTATCGCCGCATGCGTCACAACTACATGACCGATGCGCTCGACCAGGCGACAGTCTACGGCGGGTTCCCGGGTCCGTTCGACGGTACGTTCCGTCAGTTCTCGCAGGAAGCCAAGGTCAGCGGCAAACTGTTCGAGGGCAACCTCGAGTACGTGGTCGGCGCCTACTACTTCCATGACAACAACACGTCGGATATCGCCAGCGTGCTGTTCCCGGCCGCCACGCCGACAACACCGCTGGTGCAGTACGACCGCATCATGCGTAACACCACGACCGCGGGCGCCGGTTACGCGCAGTTCGACTACCATGTGACCGACGCTTTAAAGCTCACCGCCGGTATCCGCTACACCGACGAGAGCAAGGACTTGGCGTTCGATCCGAACCCGAACCCGTTCTGGCCGGCGGCCGCGACCCCGAATTCCGCGGGCGCGTTCTCGACCCAGACGATCATCGCGGCCGGAATTCCGACGCAGAAGCAGGTGAAGATCTGGACGCCGCGTTTCGCGGTGAACTACCAGATCATGGAGGATGCGATGCTGTTCGCCTCCGCCACGCGCGGCTTCAAGTCCGGCGGTTGGAACGCCCGTTCCACCTCCGCCGTGCTCACCCAGCCGTTCGATCCGGAAAAGGTGTGGTCGTACGAAGCCGGCATCCGCTCCGATTGGCTCGACAAGCGCTTGCGCATCAACGCAACCGCGTTCCTGATGGATACGAAGGCCTTCCAGCTTCCGGCGGCGTTCGTGACCCCGACGGGCGCGATCTCGTTCATCACGGGTAACTACTCCGATTACCGCGACTACGGTCTCGAACTCGAGATTACGGCGGTGCCGGTGGAGAACCTGGATGTGTATGCCACCCTCGGCCTCCAACATGCGCGCTATCGCAATGTCTCCGCCGGCGTATTGGCCCAGGCCGCCAATTGCCGCGCGGCGATCACGAACGGCACATCGCGCGCCAACCTGTGCGACACGGGCATCGTGACCTTCGCAGGCGATATCGCGCTGCCGGTGCGTGCCCCGAAGTGGAACTCCACCCTGGGCATGAACTACACGATCCCGATGGGCAACTTCGAGACCGTGGTCAGCGGCAGTTGGAACCACGTGGTGCGCCACCCGATCGGCACCGCGAATCCGCTGCCCTCCTTCACCCCGACCCGCGACATCTTCAACGCGGGCGTGAAAGTGAAGAGCCTGAACCAGGGCTGGTCCGTGGGCTTCGACTGCACCAACTGCACGAACAAGGATTACGTCGTGTCGTACCTGCCGCCGAACGCCTACTACAACGAACCGGGCCGTTGGATGTTTACGGCGCGTAAGGACTTCTAGCTGCGTAAACTCTGCTAAGCTGAAGGGCGCCGGATCATCCGGCGCCCTTTTTCGTTCGGGAGTCCCATGTCCAACGGTGTCGTCGACAATGGCCGCGGCCGCTACGAAATGGCGGTGGAGGATGGCACGGCGTTCGTGAGCTACCGGCGCGCCGATGGCGTGGTCGACCTGCTCCACGCGGAAGTGCCGTCACATCTGGAAGGACGCGGCTATGGCGCGCGGCTGGTGAAAGGAACATTGGACTTGGCGCGGGCCAATGGGGAAAAAGTGCGCCCGATCTGCTCGTTTGTTGTCGCTTATATCCGGCGGCACCCTGAATACCGGGAGTTGATCGCCCCTTGAGCGCTTGGCGGTTCTCGAATCCGCCTCGGTTTGCTACCTTAATACGATGAAAGACAATTCATTCGGGACCGCCGGCGGGGAAGCGCGCCGAATTCTTTTCGCCGAAGACGACGCCATCCTCCAGCGGATCGTGACCCACGTCCTCGTCTCGCAGGGATTCCAAGTAGTGATCGCCAATGACGGCGAGGAAGCCCTCGATCAACTCAAGACCCGCCGCCCGGACGCCATTATCCTGGACGCCATGATGCCCGGCATGGATGGGCTTGAGGTGCTCCACGAAATCCGGCGCGATGCCAACACACAAGATATCCCGGTGATGATCCTGTCCTCCCGCAATCTCGAAAAGGATGTGGTCAGCGGCTTCGATATGGGCGCCAACGACTATCTCGCGAAGCCCTTTAAGCCCGAAGACCTGGTGGCACGGCTTTCCAGCACAGTGGGATCCGAAGCTTGGAATTCACGTGACTTGAAGTCGCGG